>JACCDP011348864.1_pt1 | contig 11878 bp, 12 predicted proteins | sample 7445841 | NCBI WGS metagenome assembly JACCDP01 (sample SAMN15323441, study PRJNA562643) | freshwater metagenome | isolation source: river surface water | place: USA:Blue River Watershed | collected 2017-08-17
CTACCGAAAAAAATAAATTAGTTGTATGAGGTCGAAAAGGATTCATCAATTTATTGAATAAGACGGTTAATGTTGAGGTTTTTTCCATACATTTATTAAAAGTATGATAACGCCATTCGTAACTTAATGCAAACCTGCTTATGAAGAAAGATAACGGTAATTAAACTCTAAAAAGAAAACCCGCCAAAGCGGGTTAAATAAAGTGGTGGCCCAAGCCGGGATCGAACCGGCGACACACGGATTTTCAGTCCGTTGCTCTACCGACTGAGCTATCGGGCCAATGCTAGAATTTTACACAATTTAGGCATATAATACAAGAATTAGTTATAATCAAATAATTTAATGAATTCAGTTGGATCCATAAATATATCAATATTTTTTTTAATTTTTTCGTCAGGCCATTCCCACCATCTAATTCTCATCAATGATTTGATTTGTAACTGATTAAATCTATATTTAATAATTTTAGCTGGAACCCCACCAACTATTGCAAATGGTGGTACGTCTTTTGTTACAACTGCACCAGCTGCAACAATTGCCCCATCGTTAATGATAACATTTGGTAAGATAGTTACATTTTGACCGATCCAAACATCGTTTCCAATCATAACAGGTCTTTTTTTACTTTATAAAAAACTTTCTTAGGTTGAAAGTTACCATGATTAATATTATAAAAAAATGGGTGTGTGGAAATGTATATAGTTGGATGATTAAGGTTAGTTATTACTACTTGCCTAGAAATAGAAGTAAACGAGCCTATAGATTTAAAAGAAACTTCACTCTTTAGGAGAGGTAAAAAACCATAAGAGTACTTTCCAACAATTCTTCCATCGACTTTAAAAGTATTTGGACTACCATAACTTGAGTAAAATTCATTTTTAAAGAAAATCTTTAAAAAATAGCGTTTAATAATTGTTTTTACTTTCACTAGAATTTTTATGGCGGACCAGACGGGAATCGAACCCGCGATCTTCTCCGTGACAGGGAGACATGTTAACCGCTACACCACTGGTCCAGCAATATTATTATCTTAAATTATTTAAGAAAAAACAAGTTTTATATTTTCGAATAAGGATTAAACTATCAATAATGTAAATTAATTTATTTTCTTTTTGTTTTTGAATTAATTATAGTCATATAGAATTGAAATTCATTTGTTTTATATGATGTTAAAAATAAAACACTTAATGAAATAAGTAAAATAATAATAGCTATAATGATAAACTCTACTAAATAATTATCGAAAATGAAAAATCGAAGTATTAATTGGGTTATAAAAAAAGTAAATAGATAAATAAGTATGTATTTTACAAGAATTTTAATGAATATATAAAACGTTTTGTCAAATCCTACACGAAATAAGATGAAAGGTTCAATCCAAAATGAAGATAATATTAATGCAAGGATATACCCTATAAATAAACCTTCGATCTCAAATAATTTATAGCCAAAATAAGAAAATATAATAGATAAAATAATTTCTAAAATGGGTTTGAATCTATCATTCCAAAATAAACCCATCGAATCTCGGAACAATAATGTGGATTTTCTAATCGTATTTATGAAATATGTTAAAACAATAATTAATATAATATTTTCATTTATTAGAAAAGAGCTTCCTAGCCAAATATTGATAAATGGATTTATTAAAAAATAAAGTGAAATTGAAGTATAAATTGATAACCAAGAATTAGCGTAAAATATTATTAAATAAAGTGAATATGATTTTTCTTTCGATTCTTTAACGAGGTAATTACCTACAATTGCAGTTATTGATTCAAAAATTCTAGTTATAAATAGTGTCAATGAAGATACAATCAATAAATAATTAGAGTATTTAGCTAGAAAAATTACGCCTACAAAGTACGATAAAAATAAACTTGTAATTGTTTGAGAAGCAACGCCTCCTAGTTTATGATAAATGAGAGCTTTTATGTTCTTTTTTATATTAATCATAATGTCTTTATTTATTGGATAAATTTCTTTTACAGCTAACCAAGGATATAAGAAGTTCGAAAAATAGTTTACAAATAAATTTTCAATAATTCTAAATAATACATTTAGTAATAAAAATATAAAATAATTCTGGAATAGAACTAAAAACCAAATTTGTAATATATTTAATACAGTAAAAAAAGAATATCTAATAATGTTGTTTAAATAATCCTTTTGATCTGCAAGAATAAGTGATTTTTTATAAATCCAAAAAAAGGAAAAAACATAATTAAGTAAAAAAATAAAATAATATGTGTAAAAAGTAATAGGATTCCCATCTAGTAAAAGTGAGATATCATCTTTAATTATATTTGGTAAAAAAGGAGAAATTAAAAACCCAAAAAATAATACTAAAAATCCGATCAGAGAATATACTTTTTTATAAAATGCTAGAATTGATTTAATTTCGTACCGATTATTTAATGCAATTGGTTTATACAAACTATAAACAATAGCAATAGAAAATCCCATCTCAAATAGTGACAGAATGTTAACTACACTCGAAAAAAAAGTATTGACACCAAGAATTGCTTCGCCTAAATATAAAATAAAAAATCTTCTAGAAATAAAACCAATTACAATAGATAAAATTACACCTAATAAAGATGAGAATATATTCAAAAATGAAGATTTTACTCGATTTGAAAGTTTATTTTGATTATTCATTGAATTTGGAATAAATATTTAATAACTTATCAAAACTTTTCGAATTATCGTAATCTTTATCAGATACTTTTAAATTATAAGATTGTCTATTGTCAAAAGTTGGTGAAATCTTTAATGATTTAATAATAGTATTTTTCCAAAAAATAATTGGAATATACAAGCTAATAAAATGAACCAAATTTGTAATTTTAACTTCTCTTGTTACATTATTTGATGCAATAACAAATAATCCATTAGCCTGAGCCTCAATAATAGAAATGGGAAATCCTTCAATAAACGAAGGAAGAATAAATAAATCAGCCGCTGAATAGAATTTATAAATATCACTAATATATCCAAGGAAAATAATCCTGTTTTGGAGATTATACTCAATTGATTTTCTTTTAATTCTTTCAAATAATTCCCCTTCACCAATCAAAATTAGTATAAAGTCGTCGTTTTTAGAAAATAATTTAAATAAATTCAATAAAAAAATATGGTTCTTAACTTTATTAAATCTTCCCACATGAAGAATTAATTTCTTATCCCGTATTTTAAATTTATTCCTAATTTCGTTTCGATCTTCTAAAGAAAACTTAAAATTTTTAACTTCAATTGAATTATTTATAACAATATAGGATTTGTTTCCGTAAAGATATTTTCCAGAGCTTTTACTACATGATAATAAATAATCACTATACTTAATTATAAGTTTTTTTAGATATCGATAGAAAAAATAGTGATAAAAAAAAGAAAATAAATTACTAAATTTACTTGTTTTATCAACGTGTGAATGAGAAATTACTAATTTAACATTACTCAATTTTGCATATTTTGAAATTATTCCATTGTAAAAACTAACATTAGAATGAACAATATCATAATTATTAAAACGAAAAAAAGATTTGATTTTATTTATATCATCATATTTTTTAAATCGATTTGAATTTGTAAGTTTAATTTCGTGAATTTTAATATGAAGAGATTCAAAAATATTACCATTAGTTTTATTAAAGGTTAATAATTCACATTTAAAAATATTAGAAGTTTGATTTAATTTAATCCAATCATAAACAAGTTTTTCAATACCACCACTTGAAGTTGTGGGAATTACATAGAGGATTTTTTTCATAAATCTATTTTTTTTATTTTTGTATGGTTTCTTGAAAATGAAAAAGAAGTATAAATTAAAACCCAAAATAGAACTTGGTTATTTGTTGAAATTGACAATGACCAAATTATGACACAAATTAACAAGATAATACTATCTAAAGATTTATTTAAAAACCCTTTTTTTAATATATTTATTGAAATTAAAAAAAACAAAAACAATCCAATAACTCCACTTTCTATGAAATACTCAATGAAAATATTATGAGATGAATTACCAGTCAATAATAAACTACTCCCTTGGCCAAACCCAAAGAAAAATGAAAGAAATGTTGAGGATTGATAAAGGTATTTAATTTGATCAGTTATAATATTAAATCTTCCTGATGCTCCCGTAGTAACTATTTCAGAAATGGAAAACCTTTCAATGATATCAGCAGGTGTAATGATAAATAGTCCAATTATGAGTGGAATAATAATAAGCAAATTAAGTGAATAGATAAATGAATTTTTAGATTTAAAGGAAATAAATGAAAAGGTCTTAATTGAGATTGCAAAAATGATTGTTATTAGACCTCCTCTAGACCCACTTAATAGGGTAAAAAATAAAATCACCGAAATAGAAAAGAGAAAAAATAATTTTTTTAAAATATTTTTTGAGGAGAAAAACATTCCTGTAGCAAAAATAGCTGGATAAATAAGAGAGGCAGAAACCATATTAGGATCAAATGCGAGGCCATTAGGTAAAACAATCCAGAATCTTACTCCTCGTAAATAAAACTGCCCGTATAAAAAATATAAAAGGATTATAGCAAAACCCGAAATTAATAAAGCATACTTAAGGTTAAAATTTTCATCTTTATGAGGTATGTTTATAAATAATAAAAATGCAATTAATAGTGCTTTAATTTGATCAAATACAAAAAAATTGGAAATGTTAGGTGAATATATTCTTGAAATCATTAAATAAAAAATAAATAGTAAAAAAGTAAATTTATCATAGAAATTTGGAAAAATATTATGCTTGTTTTTAATTATATTGATTATAAACAATGGTATTATCAAAAAAAAGGACCAAAAAAGTATACCTCTATTAAACAACATTAATCTCATAAATGGACTAATTAATACCAAAATACTCGATACATTTAATAATTTTGTCAATTCAAAACTTCTAATTTTTTTTAAAATCATTGTGTGTAGATTATTTATTTATTTTATAATATTTCTTAAGCGCATTCGCTTTGTTTTTACCCTTTAAGTGACCTAATTCTAAGGAATTAGAAATAAGTTTTAATTTATAATCTTGGATATTTTTAATAAATTTGATTGGATTACCTGCATAAACTGAATTGTTTGGTATGTTTTTAGAAACTACAGACCCAGCTCCAATTACAACGTTATTACCTATTGTTACTCCTGGCAAAATAATTGTTTTAGTACCAATGAAAACATTATCCCCAATCACTATTGGAAGGGTCTTTTCTAGTTTTGGGTATTCATTTCTGAATAATAAAGTACCACCATCATGATTAAGAAAAGTAACATCATTAGTTATATAAACATTTTTACCTAATTTGATTAACCATGGTTCAGTTCCAAAACTAACCTTGCCAAATATTTTAATAGTCTTAAAATCGCAATCAACTCCAATATTAAAGGCGTACTTTTCTCTATTTATATTATATTTAATAAACTCAATTATTTTTGAGAAAAACTTAACAGTTAGAATATAGATTTTCATATATATTGTTAACACAAACTAAAGTGCATCCTTAATTCCAAATAAAAGGATAAAATTTAAATATTTAAACAAACTAAATCTGAGAATGTATTTCTTCTGTCTTCTTTTAGCATAACTAATTATAGCTTCAAATATATTTTTTGGATGAAATATAAATTTTTTTATAAGCCTTAATAAAAAAATAATAAAACTCAAAGGAAATAACAAAGTTGGTACAAAATAGGATTTTATTAAAAAACTGTTTACAGTACCATTTATATAGGCATCTTTAGGGATTACTCTATTTGTTAGACTTGGTTTGTGCTCCACTATATAAGAATTAACATATGCAACGTTATAGCCTAACCTAAAACTAGCCATTGAAAAATATAATTCCTCAGATCCATAAATCAAATTATCAGGATATAAATAATCTATTTCTTTAATTTTTCTTATAATATGATTAAATCCAACATAAGATCTTACGATTTCAAAATCAATAGGTGTTGGGTCCTTAGCATAAGAGAATGGTATTATTGAGTGTTTAAATCTTCTGTCAATTGAAATGCTAGTAATTGCAGAAATCTTATATTTATTAAATATAGGTAATATTCTATTCAAAAAATCAAATTTTGATAATAAATAGGCATCATCATCAAGGAAGAAAATATACTCAGAGTTAATATTACGGTATAGAAAGTTCCTACAATGACTAACGCCTTTATTTTCTTTAGAAATGTAATAGCAATAATTTAATTTATTCGATTCAAGAAAAGCCAAAATTATATTGGTATTTTGAATTTGGGAATTATTATCATAAATATAAATGTCAAAAGTAACCGATATATTTTTAATACATGAATTTATAGATTCAATTAATTCATTTGGCCTATCTTTTGTAATATAGGCTATTGAAATTATTGAATTAAGTTGTTCCTTCGAATATAAAAAATCCATTTTATATACCAATATTATATGTAAATTTGGTTAAATTTGAAAGATAATTATTAATATAAAAAACCTTTTCAGACTTAATATTATTCTTTAACTGATAAATTTCATTTCTATTTAAATTCCCAATTTTATTAATAAGTAATGTTAAAGAATCGGTTGTAAAATCAAACAGGAATCCATTATATGAGTTTTTTATATAAAGTGAAATATCAGAAGTACGGGTCGATATAACAGGTAAATAAAATTGAAAACTATCGACTAATTTTGTTGGGAATCCAGAATTGTTTAAAATGTTATTTTGTCTAAAAATAATTTGAAAATCGGATTTAATTAAATGATTCCTCAATACTTTATATTTAACTTTTCCATAAAAATGAATTGAAATATTATTAACATTTTTAAGAATTGATTTATTTTCTTTTAAAAATGCCAACTTCGTAATTCCAAAAACTCGAAAAAAAATATTATTTTTGAAAGTTGAATTTTCAATAGATAATATAATATTCTTTAAATCATCCTTATTTTTTCCAGGGTTTCCAGAATAAATAAAATTGATTTTGGTATTATCATAAAAATTATTCTTTGAATATATATCATGATTACTGTATCTTACTATCATTGGAGGAAGAACTAATATTGGATAACTATATTTTTTCTTTAGAAATATATTCTTCATAAAATTTGAAACAACTATAATTCCATGAGAAAATTTTATAGATAAAAATAATCTAAATTTAATGTCTATATACTTAAATAAATTAGTTGTTATGGGTATTTCGGTTAAATCAAATAAAACTTTTATATTATTAAATTTACAATAAATTAAAATAAAAAATGATAAAAAAGAAGGATAATTGTACAAAATAATGAATCTTGGTTTGTATAAAGCAAGTTGTTTATAATAATAATTAATATCAAAACCAATTCTACTTAAAAATAAAATAAATATATTTGGATAAAATCTAAATTTAGCTTTTCCAAGTAATATATTCATTGATTTAGGTTTTAAACAAGACGATATTACTAAGCCATTGAGTTTTATTTTTTTGTAAAGCTCAATAACAGAATTGATCCTTCTATATGCAGGGTTTTGATTATTGTAAAGGAAATAGTTAAGGTAAATAAAATCAAATTTCAATTCATGTTTATTCATTTTGTTACACCTCTGGAATTAATGGAAATTAAATTTATTCATAATGAAATATTTAGCATTGAATTAATTGAAGTTAAATATTTTTCAACAACGAACAACCTATTAAATTCTCTATTAACCTTATTTCTTGCATTTATTCCCATTCTTATTTTTTCATTTAAATTAAGTTTGATAAATTTATCAATTGATAGCAATAAGGAATTTAAGTTATTTGATTCGAAAAGTAATCCTGAAATATTATCATCAATAATTTCTTTACATCCAGGAATATTTGAAGCTATAGATGGTCTACCGCAAGATGCTGCTTCTAAAATTACATTTGACATTCCTTCATGAAATGAGGGATTAATTAAAGCGTTTGAAAACTTATAAAAATAACTAACGTCAGAAACTTCTCCATGATATTGAATAATTTTACTAGCTTGAAGTTTAGTAATTATGTCAAAATAATTTTCTTCCATTGGACCAATGATATGGAAAAAAACATTATCATATTTGAATTTGATTTCTTTACTAGCATTTAAAAACAATTCAATTCCCTTAGATTTCATTATTCTGCCAACATATATAAAATTAATCGAATTATAAGTAGGATATTCAATATATTTATAATTATCTAGATTAACTCCTGAACCACTTACTAATTCATAATTATTCGTTATTATTTTTTTCCTAAGCATAAAATCTAAATTATCTCGATTTTGAAAAAAATAAAATTTATTTCCTTTAAAAGCAATTTTATATAAGTTTATTAAAAAATACTTTAAGAAGCTATTTTTTTTGAATCCAATACCTAATCCTGTTAAAGTAGAAACAACAGGAATATTAAATAACCTTGCTATTAATCCTCCATAAATATTAGGTTTGATAGTGTAAGTGAGTATTAAGTTTGGCTTATAATTTTTGATTAAAGTAAAATAATTAATTAGTAAGAAAAAATCTACTATAGGGTTTACAGAGTGTCTCGCCATTTTATAGAATTTAAAATGTAAATTACTTTTATTTAAAAAAGGATTATTTTTAGCGGGGGGGGAACTAATAAGTAATTCATAATTTGAGTTTAATAATTGATCTATTAATTCAATCCTAAAGTTAAAAAGGCCACCCAAAGAATTTGTAATAATTAATATTTTTTTGTTAAGTTTAGTTTTTTCCATTAAAACCTTCCATTATTTTTTCAGAATCTCGAATATTCTTTTTTTTAAAAAAAAATAAAATCTTTATGAAAGTTAATAAAATAATTTTCAAATCAAGTATAAACGATATATTTTCAACATAATAAATGTCGAAAGAAAATTTAGATTGCCAAGAAATGGAATTTCGTCCATTTATTTGTGCAAGACCAGTAATACCTGGTTTTACAGAAATTCTTTTGATTTGATCGGATGAATACAAATTATTATATTCTATCAATAAAGGCCTAGGTCCAACTATTGACATTTTTCCTGTAAATACATTTAGCAAATTAGGTAATTCATCCAAAGAAGTAACCCTTAATAAATATCCAAATTTAGTAATTCTCTTTTCATCGGGTAATAAATTACCTGATTTATCTTTGTTATTATTCATCGTTCTAAATTTAATTATTTTAAAAGGTTTGCCATTTTTTCCACTACGGTATTGTAAAAAGAAAATTGGATGACCAAAAGTAATCAGTTGAATAATAGTAATTATTAAAAATAATGGGGAAAGAATAGCTAATAATAAAAATGAAAAAATAAAATCAAAAAAACTTTTAATAATAAAAACATATAGTGACCTACACATTGTTAAAGTATTTATTAATTAAACTTACTACCAAACTAATATCATAATTTGATAGTTTTGTATCTGAAGGCAAACAAATACTTGATTCAAAAATAGTATTCGATAAATAATCTCCTATATAAGGATAACCTTTGAAAAATGGTTGTAAATGCATTGGTTTCCAAACTGGCCTTGATTCAATATTATTCTTTTCTAAAAATTCTATAAGAGGAATTACATCAAATTTATTATTTAAGGTAATTGTTGTAAGCCAGCAATTAGAATGATTAAACGGTAATTCAAATGGTGGAAGTTTTAGGTTATTATTCTTAAATAATAAAATTCTGTATAAATTATTAATAGCTCGTTTTCGATTAATTCTGTCATTCAAAACGCGAAGCTGTCCCAAGCCAATTGCAGCAGATATATTACTCATCCGATAGTTATATCCTAGCTCTTTATGCTCATAATGTCTTACTTTTTCGCGTGATTGGGTAGACCAAAATCTTATTTTTTCAATTAAATTCGAATCTTCAGAGATTACCATACCTCCACCAGAAGTCGTAATAATTTTATTGCCATTAAAAGATAAAATACCTAATTTTCCGAATGTTCCTGTGTGTTTCCCTTTATATGTGGATCCTAAACTCTCAGCAGCATCTTCAATAAGTGGAACATTGTGATTATTACAAATAGATAGTATTTCATCCATTTTTGCTGGAGTGCCATACAAATGAACAATAATGACGGCCTTAACATTTGGATATTTTTTAAATGCTTCCTTAAGTAAAATAGGGGACATATTCCAAGTATCATTTTCGCTATCAATAAAAACTGGTATGGCTTTTTCATAAATTATTGGGTTTGCGGTTGCAGAAAATGTAAGAGACTGACAAAATACAATATCACCTTCTTTTATACTTAAAGATTTTAAAGCTAAGTGTATTGCAGCAGTTCCTGAAGATAAAGCAACTGCATATTTACTACCCGTAAAACGAATAATTTCGGTCTCAAATTGATCAACCATTGGCCCAAGAGGTGCTATCCAGTTTGACATAAATGCTTGATTTACATATTCTTTTTCAAATCCCTCATCACTCATATGTGGAGTAGATAAACTAATTTTTTTGTTCTTGTCCATAGTTACTTTATTATACATTCATAGAAAAATAATTTAAATAGGATTAAGAAAATGTAAATAAATTTTATATTACTATAATAATTGTAGAGTAAGTACGTGAGTGATAATAAATAGCTATTAATTTTAGAATAATAATTGAATTGTGTTCTTACCCCATTAAGTTGGACTATGTGTTCGAACTCTCATATTATAACTGAATTCTTCTTTCCTTTGTAAAGCTTGTTGTCGGTAGTCAGTAGGATTTGTCTTGAGACGATTGACGATTCTTTCTTCGTTGTAATAACGAATGTACTGGTGAATGGTTTGTTGCACATCTTCTAAGGAGTGGAATTGATATTCCTTAGGATAATAGATTTCTTCCTTTAAGCGACCAAAGAAGTTTTCCGTCGGTGCGTTATCCAATGTGTTTCCTTTTCGACTCATCGATTGGATTATTCCATGGTCTTTTAGGTACTTTTGATAGAGTTTCACTTGGTATTGGTAGCCTTGATCAGAATGAAGGATCGTGTTGTGGAGATGATGTCCATGCTTATCAATCAGTTGATTCAACATCCGGGTAATTTGTTTCATATCTGGATTGGAGGATAGGTCATACGCGAGCACTTCTCGGGTGTGGAAATCAATAATAGCAGAGAGGTAGAGCTTACCGAAAGGAGTTCGGAATTGAGTGATGTCCGTGCCTAGCTTCTCATACGGTCTTGAAGTGGCAAACGTTTGGTTGAGGAGGTTATCGGCAATCTTACCTACCATACCTCGGTAAGACTTATACATTCGTCGTTTAGGCATCGCATGGAGATTCATCACCTTCATAAGCCGATGCACCTTCCTCTTATTAATCCGATAGCCTAACTTCCTTAACTTCATGGTGATGCGGGGATACCCATACTTACGATGATTCTTTTCAAAGATGGATTGAATGATGGGATTTAAGGATTGATCCTTTTGCTCTTTATACCCAAGATGATGCAGGGTGTAGAAGAAACTCGATTTGGATAACCCAGCAATCTTGAGAAGATACTTTAGAGAATAGTGTTCCCTCAGTTCACAAACGACTTTGACTACTTCTTCGTTCGTTTGCTTCTCTTTTGAATGAGGGCGTACAATTTTTTTAAGTAAGCATTCTCAGCTTCTAAGTATTCTAAGCGATCTTTAAAGGGACTTGTCTGCGATTTTATTGAGTCGTTCTTCGTGTTTGAGATAATGATTTCTTGCCCGTGTTGTTTGGATTGCAATCTCACCTTTTTCCCTATAAAGGTTGACCCAGTCTCGCAAGATTCCCGGATCCATAAGTCCGAGTTGTAAAGATAGTTGTCGATAGGAAATACGTTCCTTATTAACCCGATCAATCGCGCGAAGCTTTTGTTCACGCGTGTAAATGGTGTTCTCTCCGTGAAGTAGAAATACATCCTTC
>JACCDP010981627.1_pt1 | contig 11877 bp, 11 predicted proteins | sample 7445841 | NCBI WGS metagenome assembly JACCDP01 (sample SAMN15323441, study PRJNA562643) | freshwater metagenome | isolation source: river surface water | place: USA:Blue River Watershed | collected 2017-08-17
ATGCCCACGGCTCGTTTCACTTCGACGCCATCGAGCCGGGCGCCTCCGATGCGCCGACCTCCCGCCGGCTGCTCGTCACGATGTACCCGTCGGCCGCCCCGCGCGCCGAAAGCGCGACCCTGGTGCTGACCCTCACCGGCGCCACCCCCGCCGAGGTGCGGACGCAGTTGCGCGGCGAGACGAGCGTCGCCTGTCCGGAGGGCACCACCGACTGCAGCGGCGCCTGCGTCAACCTGTCGACCGACGTTGCCTACTGCGGCGCCTGCGACAAGAGCTGCACCGGCGTCCTCCATGCAGGAACGGCGGGCTGCAGCGGCGGCAAATGCACGCGCGGCGCCTGCGAAGCGGGCTTCTTCGATCTCGACGGCAACCCAGCGAACGGATGCGAAGCGTCGTGTGCGGGCCGCGTCTGCCGCTTGCCCGACGGCGGCACCGTGACGCTCGCCTCGCCGCCACTCCCGGAGGGCGCAGTTCGCACCTCTGCATTCGTCGCCGCCGGACAGCCGCAGGGCGTGACGCAGGCGAACGCGCAGCACATCAACATCGGCACGCTGGCCGACCCGACGCCGCTGGGCCGCAGCGCCTCGGGCACAGCCGCAAGCACCCTCGAGAACGCGACCCACAAGACCTCCGGAGGCATCCATGCCGCGCAACCTTCGCCTTAGCCTCATCGCCCTCGCCGCCCTGCTCGTGAGCAGCGCAGCGGGCGCAGTTCCATCGCGCCTGAGCTATCAAGGCCGCCTGCTCAAGAAGGACGGCACGCCCGAGACCGCCGGGCCCATCTCGTTCACCTTCAAGCTGTTCGACAGCGCCGAGGGCGGCACGGCGAAGTGGACCGAGGCGCAGCTGCTCGCGCTCACGAACGGCTACTACGCGACGTTCCTGGGAGACGACGCCGCGAACCCGTTTCCGGCCGATCTGTTCGCGTCCGGAGATCTGTTCCTCGAGCTGTCGATCGGCGGCGAGGCGATGAGCCCGCGCCAGCCCTTCGCAAGCGTTCCGTACGCCATCGAGGCGAGGAACGTCCGCGGCGGAGTGGTCGACGCCTCGAGCATCCGCCTGAACGGGACGCCGCTGTTCGACTCGGACGGCACGCTCGCGGCGGCGGCACGCTACTCGGCCGGCAGCGGCGTCAGCATCGACGCGACCCGGACCATCGGGGTTCGCCTCAAGCCGGGCGGCGGCCTCGCGCTCGAGAACGGCGCCCTCATCGTCGACACCGGGGCCATCGGCGGCTCGGGGGCCAACAGCTACACTGCGGGCACCGGCATCAGCATCACCGGCAACGTCATTTCGGCGACGGGTTCGGGCGGTGCCACCTACGCTGCGGGAAGCGGCATCAGCATCGTCGACAACGTGATCTCGTCCACCGTCTCGAGCGGCCCCACCTACGCCGCGGGCACCGGCATCAGCATCGTCGACAACGTGATCTCGTCCACCCTCTCGAGCGGCCCCACCTACACCGCCGGCGCCGGCATCAGCATCAACGGCAGCGTCATTTCGACCGACTTCAGCAGCCTGCAATCGCGCATCACCGGCAACTGCCCTGCCGGCGAAGTGGTCTCGGGACTCAACGCCAACGGCACCTTCATCTGCGTCGCCCTGCCCAGCAGCTCGGGCGGCGGCGTCACGGCCGATGTCGCGGGCGACGGCCTCGTCTTCGCGAACGACCGACTGAGCCTTCCGGCGTGTGGCGCGGGTCAGTACCTGCGCCGGTCGGCAAACAACAGCTGGGAGTGCACCTCGGACGGCTCGAACCTGACCGCGCTCGACGCCTCGCAGCTGACGAGCGGTTCGCTCGACGCCGTCAATCGCATCTCAGACTTGGGCATTCCGCCGACGAAGCTCGCCGCCGGCGACGCCTCGAGCGACTTCGGTGTGCGAGGCATCTTCACTGCCAAAGGCGACACCAACCTCAACAGCAACGTCACGATCAAGGGCACGCTCGACGTCACCGGGACGACCATGTTCGCCAAGAGGGCCTTCTTTACGCAGCCGGTCACGGTAGGCGCTCCGTCGGCCAGCTGCAGCCCCGGCAGCATCGCCTTCGACAGCACGACGAATCAGTTCATGGGCTGCGACACCAGCAACACGTGGAAGGCCCTCGCCTTCACGCCCTGAGACGAAGCGGGTTACGCGATGGGTCTGCTCTCCGGCAAGACGGTCCTTATCACCGGCGCGACGAACGGCATCGGCCTCGAGGCCTCGGTCGTGCTGGCCAAGGAGGGTGCGACGCTCGTGATGGTCGGCCGCGACGCCGGCAAGACCGACCGCGCCGTGGCCGACGTGAAAGCCCGCAGCGGCTCGGCCGACGTCACCGGGCTGCTTTGCGACTTCGCCTCTCAGGCCCAGGTTCGCAGGCTCGCCGACGAGTTCCGCAAGAGCCACGCGCGCCTCGACGTGCTGGTGAACAACGCCGGCGCGGTCTACCCGGAGCGGATTCTCACCGAAGACGGCATCGAGTCGACCTTTGCGGTGAACCACCTCGGCTACTTCCTGCTGACGAACCTGCTGCTCGACCTGGTCGTCGCGAGCGGCCCCGGAGCGCGCATCGTCAACGTCGCGAGCCGTGCGCACTGCAACGGCACCATGCCGCTCGACGACCTCGGCTTCGAGAAGGGCGGCTACTTCATCATGAAGGCCTACGCCCGGTCGAAGCTGGCGAATGTGCTGTTCACGCGCGAGCTGTCGCGCCGCGTCGCCGGCAAAGGCGTGACGGTCAACTGTCTTCACCCGGGCGTCGTCGCGACGGGCATTTGGGCAAAGTCGCCGTGGTACGTGCGCCCACTGATTCAGCTGACGGCGAAGCTGTTCTTCATCACCCCCGAAGAGGGCGGACGCACCATCACGCAACTGGCGATGGACCCGGCCGTCGCGGGCGTCACCGGCGAGTACTATTCGGATCTGGCCCCGAAGAAGACCGCCCGCCTCGCCCGCGACGAGGTTCTCGCCGCAAAGCTGTGGGACGAGAGCGCGCGGCTGGTGAAGCTGGCGTAGCTCCCCGAACCTGGCCGACCGACCCGCTCCTCAGCAGGCCCGCGCGCCCACCGACAACGCACGACGGGGACGGAACGCCCCTTGGACAGCGCATTCTGACGTCGGAAGGGGCTTGTGGTTCCAGGGGTTCGGGACACTCCGTCAGTGCAGACCCGTCGCGTGCATCAGCATGTGCGGCTCGATGCCCATGCCGCGCAGGACCAGGTCCCAGGCGTCGGCGGGCGCGAGACCCAGCACGTCGCTCTGGGTCGCCGGCGTCGAAAGCCACGACCCTTCCTGAAGCTCCTTCTCGAGCTGCCCGGGGCCCCATCCGGCGTAGCCGAGACAAAGCCGCCAGCCGCCCGCGTTCTCGGAAAGCAGCAGCTTCAGCGACTCGAGCGAGCTGGAGACCCAGAGGCCGGGCAGAAGCTGGACGCTCTCGGGCAGGTCCTCGCGCGTGTGGATGACGAAGCCGCGCTCGGGCTGGACGGGGCCGCCGACGAAGACGGGCGACTGCTTCTGCGACGGAATGAGCGGCATGTTCTGTGATGTCGCCACTTCGCCCAGCGTCAGTCGGCCGGGCTTGTTGACGACGAGGCCCAGCGCACCGTCGCTCGAGTGTTCGAGGAGCAGCACGAGCGCTTGCTTGAAGCCGTCGTCAAGCTGCGGCGTTGCGATGAGGAAGCCGGGTGCGAGTTCTGACACGTGGCGATGATGGCCCCGGAGCTGACGGGATTCAAGCCGGATGCGCGCCGAAGGCCACGGTCCGATGGTCACACCCACCGCTGCCATCCATCGCGCTGCGCGGGACGACCAGAGTGGAGGGCTTGTACGTGAAGCCTTTCTACGGAACGCGGCCCGAGGCATCGCGGCTCCGCGGCGAGCCGCGCGAGCGCCAGCTCACGCAAGCCCAGCAGGTCACCTGCAGCGTTCTCGAGGCTCTGCGTGCCGGCCATCGGCGGGCGGGCGGGGTCGTTACGATCACTCGAAAAGACGTCCTTGAGCAGCGGCGCCGCCGCCCAGCACCTCACGCACGGGCGCGAAGCTCTTGCGGTGCACCTCGCACGGTCCCAGCCGGCGCAGGGCCTCGACGTGGCTCGCGACGGGATAGCCCTTGTGCAGCGCGAAGCCGTAGCCCGGGTGGCGCGCGTCCAGTTCGACCATCATCCGGTCGCGGGAGGTCTTCGCGAGGATGGATGCAGCGCCGATGGTGAGGCTCAGCGCGTCGCCCTTGATGATGGGGGTCTGCGGCACCACGAACTCGGGGACGCGGCGGGCGTCAAGGAGCACGTGGTCGGGCCGGGGCGTCAAGCCCTCCAGCGCGCGGCGCATGGCGAGCAGACCGGCGCGGTAGATGTTGATCGCGTCGATCTCTTCGTGCGTGACCACGCCGACGGCCCACGAGACGGCGCGCGCGCGAATTTCCTCGGCGAGCGTCTCGCGCTGTTCGGGCGACAGCTGCTTCGAGTCGTCCACGCCGCGGATGCGATCGTCGGGGCGGAGGATGACCGCCGCTGCGACCACCGGGCCTGCGAGCGGGCTCATGCCGGCCTCGTCGCAACCGGCAACGTGCACCAGCCCCTTTTCCCAGAGGTCGCGCTCGTAGCGGGTGCGCTCGAAGAGGCGCCGCGACTCGCTCGCCTCGCGCTTTCGGGCCCCCTGGATGCGCTTCACGATGGCCTGGACCCCGCCGCGCGCGTCGGACTGCAGCGCCTCCCACTCGGTGCGGGTCGGCTCGCGTTCGGCGAACCGCGCCCGCAACTCTGCAACGCTCGCCTCGGAGATCTCGTCGCCCGTGCTCTTGCGGCCCATGGGCAGACTTTCCCACCGGAGCGCTGCCGGGGGAAGTCCGGAGAGGGGAACGAACAAAGCGCCCCCGAGCCGCAGGGCGACCCGGGGGCGTCTCGTCGGACAGGCCTCGAAGGCGGCCTAGAGCTGCTTGAGCTTCCAGACGACGCGCTTGAGATCCTCGTTCACGCGCGAGGTGAAGGCCTTTCCGGCCTCCTCCTTGAGCTGCTTGTCGAGGCCGTCGCGGCTCGCGACGAGGGCGGCTCTGGAAGCGGGCGTCTGAAGCGACCAGTCGAGGCCGACGTAGGCGGCGCGGCGCACGTCGAGATCGTTGTCCCTGGCTGCGGCGACGAGGGCCTCGACGGCCTTCGGGTCCTGCAAACGGCCCAGCGTGTAGGCGGCGCGCTCGCGCACGCGGGCGGCCTTGTCCTTGGACTTCGCGATCCAGCAGTCGATCGACTCCTTGCACTCGTCGGCGGCGGCCAGCGCGGCCAGCGCGTCGCTGAGCAGCTGGGGACGCAGGGTCCGCTCCTGCTCGCAGCGCTGCGCCTTGCGCGCCTCGTTTTCGGTGCTCTCCTCGGCGAGGCAGTGCTTCACGGCCTCTTCCGCCCCCTCCGCCTTGGCGATGGCTTCCAGCGTCGCCTTGCTCTTGCCGTCCGAGAGGAGCGCGAGGCCGATGATCGCCTCCGAGCGGGCGCCCCAGGTGTCCTTCGGGTTCTTCGCGGCGGCCTCGAGCTTCGCGGCCTGCGCGCGGTCGCCGATCTGCGCCAGCGCATGGGCGTACTGGCCGCGCACGTTCGCCTCGGTGATGTTCACCTGAGCGGCGATGGCTGCGGCGCCTTCCTTCGCGCGCAGGCGGCCCAGAGCCTCGGCGGCCTGGCCGCGGACGATCAGCTGGTAGGCCTCCTCGCCGGCCGGGTCGTTCCAGTTCATCAGCTTGACGAGCGCGGGGATGGCGCTCTGCGCGCCGATGTCGGCCAGCACCACGGCGGCCTTCGACAGGTAGCCCGCCGGAGCGCGGTTCTTCGCCGCGGCCCACGCGTAGTACTCCTTCGCCGAGCCGTCGATGAGCGCGGTGAGCGGCGCGATGGCGCCCGGGCCGACCTGAAGCAGCGCGTAGCTCGTCTCGACGTAGAACGAGATGCCCTTGCGCTCGACGACCAGGGCCTTGAGCAGCGCCGGCACCGCGGCGTCGGCCTTCATGTCGCCGAGCGCGACGATCGCGAACTTCGTGATGAGCGGCGGCGCCTTCTCGTCCTCGATGAAGCCGACCAGCACCGGGATGGAGGCCGGGTCGCGCAGCTCGCCCAGGGCCTGCACGGCGGCGAGGCGGACGACGTCCTGCGGTGCTCCGGCGAGGCGCGAGAGGACCGTCGTCGCCGACTTGTCCTTCAGCGCCCCCAGCGCGTTCGCGATCTTCACGTTCAGCTGCTCGGCCTGCTTCGAGGTCGCCGTGAGGTCGATGGCGTCGATGAGCGGCCGCACCGCCGCCGCCTCGCCCAGCTCGCCCAGCGTGGTGGCGGCCTCGAGGCGAACGGCCACCTCACCGTGCTTCAGCAGCGGGGCCACGGCCGAGACCGACTCCTTCGCCTTGAGGTTGCGCAGCTCCTTGACCGCCTCGGCCACCTTCTTGGCGTCCGCGTCGCCCAGACGGGCGGTCCAGGTCGCAGGGTCCTTGGGGTCCGGCTCCTTGCACGCCGGCGCCACGCCCAACCCGACCAGCGCTGCGAGCAGCAGCGGCATCAGCTTCCGGTTCGTCATCGTCGTCTCCTGAGGGAAGGTCGAGGAAAATCGGCGGCATCTAGCCACCGGGCGCCGTCGAACGCAACCGCGAGAGGGAGGCACGCAAAGACACGAAAGGAGCGCGGACGGCGTGGAGGCCACCATTCAGGCGGTTCAGAAGCGCACGCACAAGGCGGCCGATGCCACCGAGGTGATCACGAAGACCGTCGACGACATCGACCACGTCTCGGCGGCCATCGCATCCGCGATGGAGCAGCAGAAAGCCGCGACCTCGGAGATCTCGCGGTCGATCGACCTCGCCGCGCGGGCGACGCTGGACGCCGCCTCGCACACCGGTAGGGGCATCGAGTCGGCGCGCGCGACGAACGGGGTCTCGGAGGAGATGCTGCGCGCGTCGGTACGACTGTCGCGGCTGGCCGAGGCCCTTCTCGCCGAGGTCTCCGGCTTGATTCGGATAATTCGGAAGCAGGACGGCACCACCGGAACGACGAAGGCCCCGCATCGCCCATTCGATGCGGGGCCTTCGCATTTCTGACTCGATGTCAGCTACTTCTTCTTGCCCTTGGTCGGTGCGGTCGGCGCGGTGATGGGGGCGCTCAGCTTCACGACGCCCTCCTGCGTGAACGGCAGTTCGAGCCCGGCCAGCTTGATGGTGCCTTTGAGCGTCCACGGATACTCGGTGCGCTTCGCAATCAGCGCCTTGAACTCCTTGGCGCCTCCAGCCGCCGCTTCGTTCAGCAGCCCCGGGAAGTCGACGGTGAAATCGCCCGCGCCCGGGATCCGCGACGAGGGGAGCGAGTCCTTCGCCACGCCCTTCCCCATCACCTCCAGCGCATAGTCGACGCGGTCGACGACCAGCTCGAAGTTGTTCGGGTTCTTGACGGCGAAGTGGAACGTCATGGCGAGGGCGCCGTTCTCGTCCGACGCCTGCACCTGCACCACCTTGGCCTCGGGCATCCGGGGCGAGAAGAGCTGTGCCGCGCGGGTCTCCGTGGCGTCACCGAGGCGAGCCTCGACGGTGAGCTGGAGATGATCGGCCGACTTGTAGCCCTCGAAGTCGGCGAGCGTGCTGCCCAGCGTGACGCTCACGGGGGCGCTGAACTCGCCGGCGCCGGCGAGCGCGGTCTTCCCCGTGGCCACCTCGCGGTCGCCCAGCTTCGCGGTCCACGACAGCTCGCGGGCCTCGACCTGCGCACCGACCTTGCCCGAGAGCGTCAGCTCGGCGCTGGAGAAGGCGTGCTTGTCGACCTTGAGGCCCGTCAATTCGAGTGCGGGCTCGACGACGGGCGGCGGCGCGACCACGACGGGGGCTGCCGCAGGCTTCGGTGCGCTGGCGCAGCCCGAAAGGGCGCTGAGAGCGCCGGCGAGGAGCAGTGCGGAACGGCGTGAGGGCATCATGAAGAACTCCTGTCGGGACGGTGAAAGAGGGGAACTAGTCGCAGGGGCCGACGAGACGGGCCTCGTCGCGATCGAGCTTGAGCTTCACGAGGCCGAGGTTCGTGACGAAGGCGTACTGCTGCGTGACCGAGTCGAGCACGGTGGCGTCGGCCGCGCTCGGGTACTCGTAGGTGACGAAGAACTTCTCGGCGTCGTGGCTGGTTCCGGCGACGGTGACGCTTTCGGTGTCGTTGGCGACGACGCGCAGCAGCGTCTCGAAGGTGCCGGTGCGTCCGCCCGAGGCCTTGGTGGAGGCCTTCGTCTCGACGGTGCCCGAGCCGTCCAGCCCCGTCTGCCACCAGATCGGGGCGGGCGTGAAGATGAAGTAGGTGTCGCGGCCGGCTTCGACGGCGCGGCGGCGGTGCAGCAGCAGCGCGCCGGCAGTCACTTCGAACCAGAGCGACTCCTGCTCGAGGCCGGCGCGCTTGATGGTCACCTGGTAGGTCGTCACGCCCTGGACCGCCGTGGTGTCCTGCTTGGTCTCCAGCGTCACATCCTTGAAGCCGTTCACCTCGTAGACCTGGCACGCGCCGTCGACGAGGCCGAAGGCGGCCGGATCGGGGGCGGCGGAGCCCGCGTCGGCGGAGCTGCCTGTGCCGCCGCCGCAGGACTGCACCAAGACGGCGACGCACGCGAGAGCAAGAAGGTACGGCAGGGGGCGGGCCATCGAGTCCTCCGGAAGGCGCGGCATTGTACGTATTCCACCGCGCACGGCTACACTCGCCTTCATGTCTCGCCCCACCCCAGCCGGCAGCGCACGGCGACCGAACCTGTCTCGGGCGGTCAGAATGCTGATCCGCGAGATCGCAGGCAGCCTCCCGGAGTTCGCGCACGTGCGTTCGGAGCGGATTCTGGTGGTCTCCGGCGAGGCGCGCCGGGCGAGCCGGGCCACCATCCGGCCGATGCGGTTCGCGGGCGGGCTTCGCACCTCACCCAGCGGCAGGCGCAAACCCAGGGTGTCGTTCCGGGGCCGGGACATCCTGTACGTGCTGACGCTGCGGCCGCTCTTCTTCCGCGCCTCGACGGCGGAGCAGCGCATCGAGACGGTGATCCATGAGCTGTTTCACCTGTCACAGGCGTTCGACGGAACGCTCGACCCGGCGCGGCGCCACGACGCTCTTCCGAAGGCGGCCTTCGAGCGGCAGCTGCGACCGCTCGTGAAGCGCTATCTGGCGACCTGCGCGTCGCCGACGCTCGCCCGGTTCCGGGTCACCGGCGAGGTGCTGGTGCGTCAGTGGCTCGAAAAGCCGCCCGGGTCGATGGGATCCGCCGCGAAGGGGCGGCGCCGCTACGACGAAGCGCACACGTTCCTCGGGCCGATGCGGATGATCACGAGGAAGACGCGTCACTGACCGTGGCTTCGGCCCCGCCCTCGGCGACGACGATGGGCAGCACCGCAGGCCGCTTGCCCGTCTCGCGCTTGAAGGCGCGCCGCACGCCGCGGACGATCGCCTCTTCCACGGCACCGACGGACGGGCGCTGCGCTGTGGGCAGTTCGCCCAGCGCCTCGCGCACCAGCCGCTGGACTTCGTCGTGGAACAGCCCCCCGGGGGAAAAATCGGGAACGCCGCGGGCCGTCAGCTCGGGACCGCGCACGATGCGGCCCCCAGCATCGAGGACGCAGAGCACGGCCACGGCGCCCCGCTCGCTCATCTGATCGCGCTCTTTGAGGATCGCCTCCGAGACCACCGGCCCCGTGCGCGCGTCGAGCCAGACGCGCCCCGCGGGGACGACCTCGCCCATTCGCATGACGCCGCCGGACAGCGCCACCGTCTCGCCGTTTTCGATGACGAAGACCTCGGAGGCGGCGAGTCCCATGGCGAGCGCGGTGCGGCCGTGGGCCATCAGCATGCGCCAGTCGCCGTGGATGGGAACGAAGTTCCGGGGGCGCACCGCATCGATGAGGATCTTCTGTTCGTCGGCCTGCGCGTGACCGCTCGCGTGAATGGGATCGAGCGCACGGTCGACGACGTCGGCGCCCCGGCGGGCCAGCTTGTTCGCGAGCTCGGCGATGGCGGTCTCGTTGCCGGGAATCGAGCGCGAGCTGAAGAGCACCAGGTCGCCTGGCTCGATGGCGAGCGGCCGTCCCTCCCCGGCGGCGAGCCGCGCGAGGGCGCTGTGAGGCTCTCCCTGCGCGCCCGAGCAGACGATGACGACCTTCGACGCGGGCAGAGAGCCGGCGGTGTCGGCGTCGATGAGGACGTCGGGCGGCACGTCCAGGAGGCCCAGTTCGCGCGCCAGGACGGCGTTTCGCTGAAGGCTGCGACCGGCCAGGGTCACCTTGCGCCCGAGCCCGGCGGCGATGCGCAGGATGCTCTGCACGCGCTGCACGTTCGAGGCGAACAGCGCCACGACGATGCGCCCCTTCGCGCCGCGAAAACGCTTGAAAAAAGCCTCGTACACGGCCGACTCGCTGATCGAGAAGCCGTCGCGCTCGGCGTTGGTGGAGTCCGACAGCAGCGCCGCCACGCCCGCCTTGCCCAGCTCGGAGAAGCGCGTCAGGTCGAGCCGCTCGCCGTCGACGGGCGTCAGGTCCATCTTCCAGTCGCCCGTGTGGATGACGACGCCCTCCCCCGTTTCGAAGGCGTAGCCGACGCCGTCCGGAATCGAGTGGGCGACGCGCACCGGCTCGGCGATGAAAGGCCCCGCCTCGAACGCCTCGCGCGGGCGTACCTCGTGGAGCGGCACATCGATGCGGTGTTCGGCCAGCCGTTCGCGCACCAGGCCCAGCGTGAAGCGGGTTCCGTAGACGGGGACGGGAAACTCGGACAGCAGCGCGGGCAGCGCGCCGACGTGGTCCTCGTGGCCGTGGGTCAGTACGACGGCGTCGAGCCCGCCCGACTCGCGCAGGTAGCGGAACTCCGGCACGGCAACCTCGACCCCCGGCGCGCGATCGTTCGCGAACAGCACTCCGGCGTCGACGAGCACGCGGCGGCCGTCCTCCTCGAGGACCATGGCGTTGAGCCCGACTTCGCCGAGACCTCCGAGGGGAACGATGCGGGCCGTCATGGGGGCACTTTACGCGAAGCCGCACCCGCCGAAAGACGCCTTGACGACGGCGCCGCCGGAGGCGTTGATGCGCTCCCTCTCACCGCTCCCGGAGGAGCCATGCTGAACGTCTGCGGCCGCACCTTGGTCCCGTTGTTGTCCGCCGCGCTGGTGCTGGTCGCCCGACAGCCGGCCCAAGCCGTGGTCCGTGACGTCTCGCCCTCGAACTACCGGGGGGACGACGCCGCCTACGAACCGCCGCGCCAGAGCTTTCGCATGACCATTTCAGGTGGCGCCGATACTGTTCGCACCGCCGCAGCGACGGGCTCTTACGTCTACCGCGACGGCAGCGACGAGTACCCGCTGCAGCTCGACATCGGCTCGGGCTTCATTGCCGGCAGCGTCCGCCTCGAAGGGCGCATACCGCTCATCCCGCTGGGGTCGCTGCAGCTGTCTCCAGGCTTCGCCCTGGCCGGCGCGTTCGGCGGCATGACGGCGGGCAAGGGTCTCATCGGGCTGCGCCTCGAGCCGCGTGACCACGGGAAAATCGGCATTTTCGGGGAGGTCTTCGGCGGCGTCGCCGTCCTGTCGAGCCCGCTCGGGAAGGTGCCGTTCGGCAACAACACCGGAGCCTCGTTCCTCAACGCACCGGACGGCTCGACCGTCGCCGTCGGAGAGCAGATCGACATCACCGGCGTCAGCGGCGGCGTCGAGGTCGGCGTCGGCATCCTGCTCCCGTTCACCGAGGGGTTCGGCGTCGAGGTGCGTGCAGGGCTGAACCTCTGGTCGCCCGTGACGCAATGGAAGGCGACGGCGCAGGGAACCCCGGCCGGCAGGAACCCCGACTCAAGCAATCGGACCACGGTCGAGCTGGGCACGTTCAACGACGTGGCTCAGGCCTAACTGTCGGGCGCGACGATTAACGGAGGACTTGAATTCTAGACG
>JACCDP010986122.1_pt1 | contig 11877 bp, 15 predicted proteins | sample 7445841 | NCBI WGS metagenome assembly JACCDP01 (sample SAMN15323441, study PRJNA562643) | freshwater metagenome | isolation source: river surface water | place: USA:Blue River Watershed | collected 2017-08-17
ATCGCTGCATTCATCGATGCAGAACATGCTTTTGATCAATTTTATGCAGAAAAACTTGGCGTGGATGTGGCAAATCTTTTAATATCACAACCCGACAACGGAGAACAGGCGTTGGAAATTGCCGACAACCTTATTCGTTCTGGGGCAATTGATTTAATCGTCATTGATTCTGTGGCTGCTCTTACGCCGAAAGCAGAAATCGAAGGGGAAATGGGGGACTCTCAGATGGGATTACAGGCGCGCCTCATGTCAAAAGCATTACGCAAACTAACATCCTCGATTAATAAAGCCAATTGTTGTTGCATTTTCATCAACCAATTAAGGGATAAAATTGGTGTCATGTTTGGCAATCCGGAAACAACAACAGGAGGTAATGCCTTAAAATTCTATGCTTCTCTGCGTCTTGATATCCGTAAGGCGACCCAATTAAAAGACGGTGAAGAAATTATTGGGAACCGCGTTAAAGTTAAAGTAGTTAAAAACAAGGTTGCTCCTCCATTTCGCAAGGCAGAATTCGACATCCTTTACGGGGAGGGCATTTCTAAAATTGGTGAAATAATCGATCTAGGAGTTGAACTTAACGTATTGAAAAAGAGCGGATCTTGGTTCTCTTATGGCGAAACACGTTTAGGACAAGGTAGGGATTCCATTAAATCCATTCTTGCAGACAACCCAGAGTTGTGCGACGAATTAGAACAACGTATCAGAACAGCATTAACCAGTAATAAAGTTGTTGAAATCGAAGGGTAAATGCAAAGATTTATCTAAATTTGAAAAAACTAAAACTTAAGTGTTATGAAACAAACTTTGCTATGGTTATTTGTTGGGGTTGGTCTTATGACCTTCACCGCATGCAAAAAGAAAGGCTGTACCGATAACGGAGCCGTAAATTTCAATTCAAAAGCCAAAAAAGACGATGGCTCTTGTTTATACAAACCCACCATTAAGTTAAATGGAACTGCGAGTGTTACCATCAACGTAGGGACGTCTTATACCGATGCGGGTGCAACGGCCACCAACAAAGACGGATCGGCAGTAACAGTAACCACGGACAACCAAGTTGACACATCTGTTGTTGGAACCTACTATGTCAACTATTCCGCCACCAACACCAACGGAACAACCACCGCTAAGCGAACAGTTAATGTGGTGATTGGTGCTGAAAACTGGACGGGACCAACTTGGGGATTAACTTCTACATGCAGCGGGACTCAATTTCCGGTTTCTGGAAGTCCAGCGATTACCGAAGGCGCTACCGCCGCTGACATCAACATTGAGAACTTTTTTAACCTTGTTGGTGGAACTGCAACGGGAACCATTAATGGAGCTACCGTTACCATCCCGCAGCAAACCATCAACATTCAATTAGGCGACATCAATTTCTCAGGAACAGGTGCTATGAATTCGAGTGGTACCCAGATTCAGATTACGTATACTTACGACAATACAACTCCTCTTATTGGCGGAAGCGGTACGTGCATCGCCATTTACGACAAACAGTAAGAATGCGATTTATTCCATTAAGAGACGGCCTTGAGCCGTCTTTTTTTTATCCGGACGGCGGTAAAATTACGTCAAAAATATGCCCCTCTTGTTAAACTTAGGCAAAACGGTGAAATCCTCAATTTTTATTGAATCTGGTAAGAATAGAAACTTCTTATCGTAAAGTACCTCATCCACCCAAAAACTCACCCAATATTCGTTATACAAACCGAAAACCTCAGGAACAATTAACTCAATCTTTGCATATTCCTCTGGCAACAAAACCTCGAGAGAATGGCGTAAGGTTGCTGTTTTTAGGGCTTCCCCCGACTGCAGATTCTCTCCAAAACCTACACTGGTCACAATGATTCCCTCCATGATGTCTTTTCGATCGTTGACCAAATAAACGGCATACTCTGCGTTGTCTTTCTCCTCCAACAGCGCCAAAAAGACTCCCTCAACTTTGGGGATTAAATCGTGTATATTCATTCTTTCAGATTATATCAAAACCGAACAATTTACTCATGTTAGAAACCAATTGATCCTTCACTTCAGAAAACGCAACCGGCTTCGATAATTCCTTTGCCATGGATGTCACCGCCTTATCTGTTATACCGCAAGGAACGATTTTATCAAAATAGGATAAATCCGTAGCAACGTTATATCCAATTCCGTGCATCGTAACCCATCGAGAACACTTTACACCAAATGCCGCAATTTTACGCGATGGATTTCCGGGAATCCAAACTCCTGTTAATCCATTGATACGCTCTGCTTCGATTCCATAATTAGCTAAAGTCATGATGACTGATTCTTCTAAAAATCGCATATATTTATGGATATCCTTGAAAAACTGCTCTAAATCAAAAATAGGATAAACCACCAATTGTCCGGGGCCGTGGTAGGTAATGTCTCCCCCGCGATTGATTTTATAAAATTGAGCGTCCATATCCTCAAGCATCTTTTGGTCTGCGAGTAAATTACCCGCATCACCGCTTTTACCCAAGGTATAAACATGTGGGTGCTCACACAGAATCAGTTGATTATGGGGCATCGATACGCCTAAACGCTTTTGTTCGATGAGGTTATTAAACAATTTCTCTTGATAATCCCAAGCGTCCTGATAATTAATAAGGCCTAGATCGTGAACCTGTACTTTGGGCGTGGTCATTGCATCTTTCCCAATTCGGACTTCAAAAAATCAATGATTTCAATATCCATGATATCAACACCGTTTCTCTCGCACAAATAAAACGAAGCCCAATCCACCAAATGAATAAGATACAGGGATCTCTCAACCAAAGACCTGCCTTTTGCTTCCAATACAAATAAAGCGTTCGACTTATTTTGAACCGCTTTCATGCTAATATCAAATCGCTTCATATTTCGTGGATGCAGATCTTCCGCCATAAAAAAGACCGGAGCAAAACGATCATCTCCTCCTCCCCATCCAACCAATTCGTTGTGGTTCATTTCTGGAATAACATGACTCCATCCCAAATACTTTGAGTTTTCATTAAATTGTTGTCGCGCCCTCACAATAACGCCTTCGTATTTCGTTTCGCCGTAAAAAACGCCAACCTTACCGTAAAGGTAATCGGACAATTCCTTAGCCTTAATCATTATTGCCGCTTGCTCTTCATTGATCAACGAAATGCTGCTCTTTATTTCCTTCAACACCCGATCTGTGATGAAACCCAGTGCTTGTAAGTAATTTACCAATTGCACTAAGGAGTATGCCAATGCGCTGCGCGGGGGATTACCACCGGGAACCCTTACGCAATCATAACCGTGCGTATCGCAAAACTGTGCAAGTTGTCCGCCACTGGTGACCCCGAAAATAAAAGCTCCTTTTCGTTGTGCCTCAAGCATTGCCATTGTTGTTTCCTCCGTATTGCCTGAATAGGAGGATCCAATTACCAGGGTGTTCGGACCAACAAAGGCAGGGAGCGTATACTCATTAACCAGCGTCAAGGGCACCTGCAATTCGTCTTGCAACCAATTGCTTACTATTTTGGCTCCAATACCCGAACCGCCTAAACCACAAATTACAAGGTTGTTGATAGGTCTGTTAGGTTTTCTAAATTCCGCACTAGAAGCAATCGTAAATGCTTCTTCCAATTGTTGTGTAAATGTTGCTATTAAATCTTTCATTTCCATAGGTTATAAAGGTATATTTCCGTGTTTTTTAAGAGGTAAATTTTCGGCTTTTTTTTCAAGCATGGAAAACCCATGAAGGAGCTTTTCCCGTGTTTCTCTCGGAAAAATAACATCGTCAACGATGCCCCGTTCAGCAGCTCGATACGGGTTTGCAAAGGTATCAGCATACTCTGCCTCCTTCTCCCTCCATTTAAGTTCTGGATCCGAAGCGTCAACAATTTCTTTTCTAAAAATTATTTCTGCGGCTCCTTTTGCACCCATTACCGCAATCTCGGCTGTTGGCCAAGCAAAACTCAAGTCGGCTCCTAGCGATTTCGAGTTCATGACGCAGTACGCACCGCCATAAGCCTTACGGGTGATTACCGTAATTCGAGGAACAGTAGCCTCTGCAAACGCATATAGCAATTTGGCTCCATGGGTAATGATTCCATTCCATTCTTGATCGGTGCCAGGCAAAAATCCAGGAACATCTTCAACGATTAACAACGGAATATTAAACGAATCGCAAAACCTCACAAATCGAGCACCTTTTCTCGAAGCATTGATGTCTAAAACACCTGCAAGTTCAGCGGGTTGGTTAGCAATTATTCCAACCGTTCGACCTTCAAGCCTTGCAAATCCAATGACAATGTTCTTTGCATAATCCTCCTGCACTTCAAAAAACGATCCGTCATCCACTAAACAGTCCAGAACTCGTCGGCAATCGTAGGGCAAGCCATTATTCGATGGCAAAATGTTCTCAATGCGGTCCAATTTTTCTGCGGAGAACTCGAAAACCGATGGTTTAGGGGCGTTTTCATAGGCGTTTTGCGGCAGGTACGTCAATAGCGCGCGCGCCTTTTTCAGACACTCAACGTCATTTCCCGCAACAAAATGGTTGACCCCGCTTCGTTCTGCATGGGTCTTTGCTCCTCCTAAATCCTCAGAACTAACCTCCTCATGGGTTACCGTTTTTACCACGTTAGGGCCCGTTACAAACATGTAAGAAGTATCCTCCACCATGAACACAAAATCCGTTAGCGCCGGTGAATAAACCGCGCCGCCAGCGCAAGGCCCCATGATTAGGGAAAGTTGAGGTACCACACCGCTTGCTCTTGTGTTACGGAAGAAAATCTCGGAATAACCTGAAAGTGAAACAACCCCCTCTTGTATTCTCGCTCCTCCGGAATCGTTGAGTCCAATGATTGGAGCGCCGTTTTTTAGCGCTAAATCCATGATGCGGCAAATTTTTGCAGCGTGTGTTTCGCTCAATGAACCTCCCAAAACCGTAAAATCTTGGGCATAAACGTACATTAATCTTCCGTGGATTTTTCCAAAACCGGTGATAACCCCATCTCCTGCAAAGCGCTGTTGGTCCAACCCAAAGGAGTTGGAACGGTGTTCTACCAAGGCGCCAATTTCATGGAAAGAGTTTTCGTCCAGCAACAGTGTAATGCGCTCTCGAGCGGTTAACTTGCCTTGCGCATGGTGTTTTTTCACCCGTTCTTCTCCACCTCCTTGCAGGCTTAAATTGCGGTTTTTTAATAATCTTTTGTTGATTTCACTCATAAGAGGCAAAATTAAGTTAAATCACTAAAACATCTTGTGGAATCAAAAGAATTACCACTGAACTAAGGAAAATTAACAGCAACGAAAGGTAAAAATCCGGCAAGCCCAAAGCAACCATCACGAACAACACAGCGAAAAAAGCAATTTTAACGTAAAAAGCCTTTTTAGCTTGGAAAAAATAAACCCCCATTTTTTTACTGGCAATCCATCTCATCCACTCTCCCAAAATTATCATCGGCAATAAAAAATAACCTTGTGGAATCCCCGTGTCTTCGTAGAAAAAGAACTGGACAAAACTGTCCGTGAATGAATGACTTAGTGCAAAAATCAACAATGCCGCTAAGGTGCATTCAACGCACTGCAACAGGGTGTGTTCCCATGGACTCTTACGCACCGAATGCATGCGGCCAACAACCACTCCAGTTATACCGTCGATCAATATGAACCAAAGTAAAAAGGCAGTGTTCCATTGCCAAAAAAGAACGCCTACAATCGGGAGGAAAAGTTCGGCAATAATGCGTTGAATGCGTTGATCCATTTTTATTTTTGAAGTGCTTTTACACGGGCCTTTGTAAGGGGATATTCCGGGTTGATTTTCAACACTTTGGCGTACGTCAACAAGGCATTCGTGCGGTCTTTTTTGTCCTCATACAACAACCCTAAATTATGTAAACTCTCAATATGATTGGGGTTAAGATCCAATGCAACGCTGTACCAATGCATGGCGCTATCTAAGTCCCCCTCCGTAAAGTGCTTAATCGAAGCAAGATGGAAGTAAGGCTCGCACAATGTGCTGTCGAGCTTTGCCATTCTTCGGTAAAATCGTTTTGCCTCTTTGACTTTATCAAAGTTCTCGTATGCATATGCCAATGAATAACATGCCTCGGTATTTTTTGGTTGTAATTGACACGCGGTAGTAAAGTACTCAATGCACAGCGGATTTTTTTCGTATTGATAAATGGTCCCAAGCATCAAATACCCAAGAAAAAACGTACGGTCTTGTTGCACCGCTGTTTCGTAAGAGGATTTCGCGAACTTATAATTTCCTTCCCTCAAATAAATCGATCCTTTCAAAACATAAGCATCCCTATACCTTGGATTAATCCGCAACGCTTTATTCAGCCATCCAAATGCGGCCTCATTTCCGCCAAGATTTGCGCACACTCCGGCTATCCCCACCAACGCTTTTAAATTTGTGGAGTCTTTACTTAACACTTTAACAAAGTGGTATTGGGCGGTTGTAAAATCAGATACTCCAACATTCTTCTTGTTGATCAGACCCAAAGCATATAAAAGCCTTGACTCCAAGTTGGTACTATCCAAGCGAAACGCCCGCGCGGCATCTTGCAAAAGCAAGCTGTAATTCATGGAATCTAACGATCGGTTGGCCCTTTGCTGAAGCAATGCAATGCTATCTGGATGCATTTTTAGTGCCTCGTCCAACGACATCGACTTAAGAGAAGGAGGTTTGGTGTTTTGACAACTCCAGAGTGCCCCGATAAGAATGGTAAAAAAAACCGATTTATGCATGGTCCAAAAGTACGAAAACCCGTAGTTTTGTAAAAAGAAAAATCATGTTGCGAAAATTGGGTTTTATTGTCTTCTTGTTAAGCGTTACCATAGACGTCTTTGGCCAAGGTTGTAGCCAATGTAAACTGCTCGCCGAACAAAATTCCGGACTCGACGAAAGCGCCTTCAGTTCTAACATGAATTTTGGGATTCTTTACTTGATGGTTTTTCCGTACCTGATCTTAATGTTCATTTTTAGAAAACCTCTTTTAAAGTTCTTCAAATCGTTAATAGGTCAAGCTCCCTCCCAATAAACCAAAACTTTTCCGGTACTTTTACCGCTTTCCAAATACGAATGTGCCTCCGCTAGCTGTTGACTCGTAAATTCATTGGGAGATAAAGGGGTTAGTCTCCCAGCATTGAATAACTGAAAACACTGTTTTAAATGCCTTTCCATCAAGCTTGGGTGATCGTCTGCCAACCGCAACATATTCACACCAACGATTCCCTTGGACCCCATCATTAACGGTAAGGGCGAAAAAAAACCGCTGTTTCTGACGAATTTAAGCATTGAAATCCACTTAAACCTTGACGCCAACAACGATGCCCCACCAAAAAGCACCAAATGACCTCCTGATCCAATGAGTGACAAATCTTTACCGATGGATTTGCCCCCTGTTGCATTGAACGATGCAACAAGACGGTTCTTTCCAAGGACGGATTGAAGCTTGTGAAAATAATCCGTGTGTTCTTCAATCAAGATTTCTGTTGGATTAATGGCGGTCAAGCGCTGAGCCTTTTCCTGCGTTCCGACTTTGGCAATCGTTTTAAATCCTCGGTGATGTAGTAGTTGTAAAAGAAGGCTTCCCACGCCCCCAGCCGCAGCATGAACCAACACAAAACCGTCGTTATGAGCTGGATGAATGAGTTCCGCCATGTACGAGGCGGTCACTCCTTGAGTGCATAACGACAGTGCGGCGCCCGCTGCCACTTCTTGTCCAATTTCAACTAAGGCATTGATCGGAGTATTGACAACCGTAGCATAACCCCCAAAGCGGCAAAAAGCGGCTACCCGCTTTCCGATCCAAGCTTGGTTTTCTTCAGAACCTGTTTGAACAACGATTCCAACTACATCATAACCGGGAACATAAGGTAAATTTGGTGCGTCACGATAGCGGCCTCTTCGCGCCATAACATCGGCGAAATTTAACCCAAAAGCCTGAACCTTTATGGAAACTTCATGGGGTTTTAATTGAGGTACCTCAAACGCTTTCAAAACAAAGGCATCTTTTGCTTTGCCCGTTTTATGTAAAAAATAGGCTTGTGCTATTGGTTTTTCCATTTTGAGTTTTGCGTTAATACCAAGCGCAACGATACGAATAGTTGATTGGTCATTGTGCTTTGAAGGGGCTTTGGGTAGTAGTAATACCCTGCAAAAGCATGCAGTAACCAAATTTTATATCCGAGCATCGGAGCAAAGCCAATCATCGCATCGTTAAAATTGGAACGTACAGCACCTGCGGCACCGAAGGTAAAACCGATTCTGTTCGGACGAAACCAAAATCCTGCATCGGCGCCCAAGATTCTGGAGCGGTAATCGTAATTGATTCCCGCGTTTAATGCAAAAGAATTGGGGCTTTTAAACTTTATTTCTTTCATTCTTCGCTCTGCCCCCAATTCAACGACAAGGTTCCTGCCCTGTTGTAGCCCGAAGTAAGGTCCTGTTTGAATTTTCTTAAAATTGAAGTGGTTCTCTTTTTGAGCGTAATAATTCCAAAAACTGAAAGCCCAAATAAGTATCAAGTATTTCATGGGATAAAAATAATTTTATTTTCTTTGCCTCTTTCATTCGCATGATAAATCCCTTCAACGACATTTATTTTATGAAGCAAGCCTTAATTGAAGCGCATAAAGCGTTAGACGAAGGGGAAGTGCCCGTAGGAGCGGTGGTGGTTGCTGGTAATCAAATCATTGGGAAAGGGCACAACCTAACCGAAAAACTATCGGACGTGACTGCCCATGCGGAGATTCAAGCGATTACCGCTGCTTCCAACTTTTTAGGCGCGAAGTATTTAAAAGAATGTACGTTATACGTCACACTGGAGCCTTGTTCGATGTGCGCAGGAGCGCTGTATTGGAGTCAAATAGGTAAGGTGGTTTACGGTGCATCGGATGAACGCCGTGGGGCAAACCGTTTCTCCCCCGGATTATATCATCCGAATACTGTCCTTATTTACGGGGTTGAAGGTGAGGCTTGCAGTTCATTGCTTAAACAGTTTTTTCAGTCCAAAAGATAGCTTCTTGGCGAGGTTAATCCTTATATTTGTAACTGCAAATGAAAATTAACGCCTCAAACGCCCCGAAACCGCTTGGTCTTTACCCACATGCCCGACGTGTGGGCAACTTGTTGTTTTTGTCCGGTGTAGGACCTCGTGTCCCTGGTTCCGATAGCACAGATTCGTTAGTTCCGGGATTGGCGCTTGACAAAAATGGCAATTATACTGCCTTCGATTTTGAAGCACAGTGCAGAAGTGTTTTTGAAAACGTCAGGCTCATATTAGAAGCATCGGGATCCAGTTGGGATCAGTTGGTTGATGTAACCGTTTTTCTCACCGATATGAAGCGGGATTTTCAAGTGTACAACCGTCTTTACGCGGAATATTTTCAGACCAATCAACCTTGTAGAACTACGGTCGAAATAAATGCCCTCCCCTCCCCTATTTGCATTGAATTGAAATGTATTGCTACCCTTAACGATTAAACTATGGTTGCCTTTATTGTTCGTATACTTGTTGCTTTAAGCCTATTGATTTTTACGGTTTTTCTATTTTCAGTGGGCTCCTGGGGTTGGGGTATTTTCATGGTTTTTCCTTTACTCATCGTAGGATTTACTTTTTTCAGAAACGAGAACATGATTTTGGCCCTGAACCAAATGCGTTTAGGCAATCAAGAAAAAGCGAAAAAGTACATTAATCGCATTAGTGCCCCTCAGTTTCTTCCCCGAAAGCAACACGCCTATGTTCTGTACCTTCAAGCGTTAATGAATGCTCAAGAGTCAGGATTGGCTCAAAGCGAGCAACAACTTCGAAAAGCGCTTTCCTTGGGGTTAAGAACTAACGAGGATAATGCGGTGGCTCGGATGCAATTGGCCGGGATTTGCCTTCAAACCGGTCGCCGCACCGAAGCAACGAATCTTTTGGCAGACGCCAAAAAGTTTGACAAGAGCGGTATGCTGAAAGATCAAATCAAAATGATGCAGCAACAAATGACGGCGGCTCCTTCGAAAAACCAAATGCGCATGGCCCAAATGATGGGCGGAAGAAAAAAACTTCCTAAAATGCGGTAATCTTGAGTCAAAGAATATTTGCCCCTTCCTGGGAAAATTATGAACTCATCGATGCGGGAGGAGGTGAAAAGCTGGAACGTTGGGGGAGCGTTGTCACCATTCGACCCGATATAAATGCTTATTTCAAGTCAGAAAAAACGAAAAGTGAATGGCAGAAAATAGCCCATTTTCAATTCAAAGAAGAAAAAGGAGCCTACGGGCATTGGAAAAATCTTGCTAACCTTCCGGAAGAATGGAATATTTTCTACCATAATTTGAGCTTTAAAATAGGCTTAAAGAACACCAAGCACACCGGAGTATTTCCAGAACAGTCGATGAATTGGGAAAAAATTAAACGTTTAGCAAGCTCGGAAACTAAATTCCTAAACTTATTCGCTTATTCCGGCGTGTCCAGCGTGATCGCAGGTTCGTTAGGTGCTGAAGTAATCCATGTTGATTCCTCGAAGACAGCACTTAATTGGGCCCGTGAAAATTTTCACAACAACGGTTTTACTACTGGTAAATTGGTGCATGAAGATGCCCTATTGTTCATGGAACGAGAAATTAAACGAAAACACCGCTACTCCCTAATTCAAATGGATCCTCCTGCCTGGGGCATTGGAACGAAAGGTAAAAAATGGCAATTGGAAAATCAATTGGATTCTTTACTGCAACATGCCGCCTCTTTGCTTACGGAGGATGGAAGCCTCATTTTATCGACTTACACCCCTAAAATAACCGCCGATAACTTAAAGGAAATCGCCGCTTTTATTTTTCCGTCGAAAACGATTAAAACGGGAGTGCTGTGCACTAAATCAACCAGTGGAAAAGTGCTTGAACATGGATGCTTACTCCATGTACTATGATTCATTTATTTACCCCCATCGATAATGGATTGAGCATTGGCAATCCAAACATCGGGACCACCTGCCATGTAACCGGAAGATTTTAAGGTAGACATGTTGTATTTTTCACCTTCTTTAACCACGTTCACAAACCAGATTGTCGGGTAACCTTGAACTTGAAATTGTTGCTGTAACATTTGGTTCTGATCTTTAATGTTCTGGGCTTGGACTTTGTTTTTTGGAAAATCGAGTTCAACTAGGATTACGTTACTTTCTGCCCATGTAGTGAACGTAGCGGTATTAAATACTTCGCGCTGTAAACGGTGACACCAACCACACCAATCGCTTCCGGTAAAAAACAACAGCATGGGTTTTTCCGCCGTTACCGCTGCTTCTGCCGCAAGAGATACATCCGTGTACCACGTTAGTGCAGGCGTTTCTTTTTGAGCACATGAAATAAAGCTGAATAAAACAACGAAAAGAGGTAGTACAATGGATTTCATTTGGAATAAGTTTAAGTGTCCGACAAATATCACTATAAAGAAAGAACGTTTGACAAATTAACAGCTATTTAACTTTTATTATCTTTACTCGCAATAGTGTTGAACACCTACCTAAATTAACTATGAAACCAATATTTACTGTTCTGTTCTTGATGGTTATGCCACTGTGCTTTGGCCAAACACAAAATGTTCGGGGTAAAGTCATGGACTCCGAAACGAATTTTCCGCTTTCTGGCGCCAAAATTGAAATCGATTTGAAAAATGAAAGCGGCGTGAATTATCGTGCGGTAACTGATGCAGAAGGGGCCTTTACTATCGCATCGGTCCCCGTGGGTAAATACACTTTAACCACGAAGTACATTCAATATGAAGCCAAATCCCAAACCATTGAGGTAAGTTCGGGAAAGGAGTTGATTCTCAACATCCTATTGCAAGAAATGGTGCTCAACAAAGACGAAGTAGTGGTAACGGGAAGAAAAAAAGGAGAAATCATCAACGAATTAGC
>JACCDP011290461.1_pt1 | contig 11876 bp, 12 predicted proteins | sample 7445841 | NCBI WGS metagenome assembly JACCDP01 (sample SAMN15323441, study PRJNA562643) | freshwater metagenome | isolation source: river surface water | place: USA:Blue River Watershed | collected 2017-08-17
ACCTGCATCCGGATCACTTGGTAAACTCTGGAAAACAACAGATGGTGGCTTGAATTGGACCTCAATTACGCTACCTGCAGGAAATAGCCGCAGACCTTTGATTTCCATAAACCCTGAAAATGATGAACAATTGTGGATTGCCTATGCCGACGGTTCCAACGGGAACAAAGTATTTGAAACAAACAACGGCGGAACATCCTGGACAAATATCACTTCTAGTGTCTTAAATAACCAAGGCATTCAATCCATTGCATACATTGCCGGCACTGACAGGGGGTTATATGCTGCTTCCAACAATTCCGTGTTCTATTTCAACACAAGTGGCGGTTGGGTACTTGATAATATCGGACTTCCTACTTTTATCAATGGCAACATACTGAAACCATTTTACAAAGAAGGAAAAATCAGATTGGCTTCTTATGGCAAGGGAATTTGGCAGAGTAACTTGAATGAACAACCTACGCACCCCATTTGTCGAGCCATGGTGGATAAATTGAATCAAACCATCTATTGTGCGGTAGATTCTTTTTATTTTGAGGATCATTCCTTTTTGAATCATCAGGGAGCCAGTTGGAACTGGAGTTTCCCTACAGGAAATCCTTCCACTTCAAGTCAACGCAATCCTGCCGTGTATTTTGCGACTCCCGGAACTCATTTGGCTATTTTGACCATTACTGATCAGAACGGGAACACCGATCAGGACAGTATAAGTGTGACGGTAACTGAATTTGCTGTTCCAACAATTATCAATGAAGATTTTGAAGGAACCTTCCTTGCAGCCGGTTGGTACATCAACAACCCTGATGGTGGCGGACAATGGTCGTTGAATTCAACCCTTGGTGGATTTGGAAATTCATCCCAATGCACTCAATTCGATAATTTCAACATTGACTCACAGGGAACTACAGATGATCTGAATGTAGGCTTGAATACACAAAACATGTCTCAGCTTCAGCTTACCTTTGATGTGGCGTATGCTCCCTGGGGTGGCCAATATTCAGACACACTGGACGTACTCATCTCAACCGATTGCGGAGCAACAGAAACATTGGTTTATACAAAAGGAGGGACAACTTTAGCAACTGCGCCAACGATCGCAGATTTATTCGTTCCAACAGCGACACAATGGCGAACAGAAACGATCGATTTGGCAAGTTACACAGGAAATGATAAAATTGTTATTACCTTCAGAAACAGAGGTCACTGGGGAAATACTATTTATCTCGACAATGTAAATATCCAAAATGACCTAAGCGTAAACGATGTCGTTTCGGAAGAATTAGCCATCTATCCCAATCCTATTCAAGCTGGCAGTCAGTTGCAGTTAAAGGGTATTCCGGCAGGTTCCACGATTCGAATTTATGGTGCTGATGGAAAATTGGTTCAAGTAGCTAGGGAAGTTATGCACGCATCCATTCAATTGAATGAGCAATTGAAGAGTGGTACCTACATGATTAACATAGAATCAGCAACTAAGATTTGGAACAAGCAACTAATAGTAAAATGAGCGTAAGACTTATTAAAATTGATCCGGTTGACCGTGGTCATTCAATTCTTTTTTATTAGTTTGCGATCTTAAATTTCACATAAGATGATTAAAAAAACAATTACAACCTTGATGTTCACTTTGATTGCTAGCGTATATGCATACAGTCAACAAACATTAACCTCACAACAAAAAGCAGAGCAACTTGAAACGCTTCTTAGTGCAGGGGGAATTATTGAAGTCCGCATTTTTGCTTCCCCATTGGTTAAGGCTTATTCAAAAGAATGGATCAGCAATTATTCGATCAGCAATGGATTTGTTAAATTCAAGAAGAACGAAAACGTTCATACCTGGGACATTGGAAGCGCTGCACTCATCGAGAAGAACGGAGATGTTATCTATGTTCATTTGGCTAGTAAGGCAGAGTAACTATCAAAGGAAAAACCGACACCTATTTTTGTATTGTTCTAGTTATTAATACTAAAACTGATAAAGTAAACCGCAAGTATTTCAAATCTGACTTTTATCCTTGGATTAATTGACAAATTTGTACAAATTTTAAATCGAATTTGTACTATTTTAAAAACATTTATAGGTAAAATAATCCGCAGCAATAAAGAACTTTGTGCTGTATGGAAATTCAAATAGGCAAAGAAATCAAAATAATTCTCGAAACACGGGGTATTTCGGTTACGGAGTTTGCAAGGCGCATCAACAAGTCACGGGAGAATGCTTATTCCATATTTTCGCGTAAATCGATTGACACTGATCTTCTACTTAAAATATCAGATGTATTGAATTACGATTTCTTTCAATTGTACAGCTCGGGATATCAAGTGAAATCAGAAGAAATTGAGCGTATTTTAGAAGAAAATCGTCTGTTAAAAGAATTCAATCAACTTTTGAAAAAGCAGATAACCGATTGAAGTATTCTACTTGTTAACTATTGGTAAAAACCGGATGTTATTTGCATGGCGATTTCATTCCATGTATCTTTGCATACGTTCTTTGGGGTCGTTTTTGGATTTGACAGCGATAGCGGTAGTCAGGTGTCAGCATGCAGAGGGTTGTGGTGTACCTCTTTAATCTCATGTCACGAACAATAATTGACAATACGTCATACGCACTTGCTGCATAATTAACTGAATGTTAATTGGCTTAATCCCGGTGAAGCACAGTAGCCAGGACAAGTACTTCCTCTTAAGTTTTGCTCAATAACTTAAGAATACGGAAGTTCATCTTATTGAGCTGGTAAGTGTGATCGTTCTAAGCACTTATAAGACACTAGAACATAAGCTGAGGATTTGGGTGTTCCTGTCCGTCCCTCAGTCGAAAATCAATCAGGAAATAAGCATGTAGAAAGCTTGAAAACTCGTCGTTTGGACGAGGGTTCGAACCCCTCCGACTCCACAAAACAGCATTAGGACTCTAATGCTGTTTTTTTATTTAATCTTATAATCTCAAAAAACTATTCGGCCCATTTGTTTTAAGCTAGTTTTTGGAACAGCCCTTTACTGTTATAAATATTTGCAGAGTCAATTAGCACCATCTTCAATTATGCATACTGTAAAAACTATTTCACATCAAAATGGAATAGATAAAAGTGAATCACTCACACTTTTACATGAGAAGTGGAAATTTTATGAATTATAAAAAATGAACTTTCTGCATCAAATCAATTTCGTCTCAGAGTAAAATTTACTCCTACCTTCCTCCTTAATCTCCTATCCCCCTTTTTTAAAATTCCTTATTTTTGAGCGTAGCTGAAGCATATGACCAACTCTCCCTTAAAAGCAGATCTTGTAAGGAACAGTTTCCAAGTGTTCAATCTTCCTGTTGACGCATCCAAGATGTCAATCAAAAAAAGATACAAGGAACTGGCAAAAATTTGGCATCCTGACACAAGTATTGACGACAGCAGCGAAGAAAAATTCAAACGCTTAAATGATGCGTACGTTTTGCTCTTAGCCTATAAAAATCAAAAAGCATTAGTCCTTCAAGAGGATAATGAATTCTTGAAGAAGAGTGAGAAAGATGTCAATAAAGAGAAGTACCGAAAAACGATAAAGGAATACCTTAAATCACTCTATAAAAATTACCCTTTATCAGGTCCATCGGTGAAACAATCCCGCAAGGACTTTTGGTTGATCAACAGTAACTTCATTTTTTCAGCGTCTGTCGTATTGGTGTCACCGCCGCTACTAACGATTCACTATGGTTGGGAAGGATTGCTTCTCGCGCTATTCTTGATCGTATTTTTGTCCTTATTCATCATGAGTGCCATTAGAAATTTGCATCGGACGCATTTATTAGTCGCCTTGAAACGATTTTGTCATCGGGGTACACTGAAATAGACTTCATTTTTTTGCTAGTTCCGGGTCATTCAGTTGGCCGCTGTTTTTGACGCTTTAAACTTCTACAAAATGAAAAAGGCTGCTCCATTCGAAACAGCCATTTAACTATGCATTGCGATGTTCTTTGATATGAACTTGTTATTTCACAATCAAAAGATTGTAATTATAAGTAGGTTGTGTTCTTTTGTAATACGCTACTGCTACCTCTTTCACAGCATTGATTCGTTGCTTTTGTAATTCAACTTCATCCGAGTACTGCTTCAATTTGAAATCCCACTCTTTTTTCTTTTCCGCAGAAACCTTTGTTTCAATTGACGCAATGAGCGATTTAGCTTCACCATAACAAGAAGATGAAGGATCGATATTACTCAAAATGTACAAGGCTTCGTTGTAATTACCTGCAGAAATCTCTGACTTACCCTTCAAGGTATTTTCATTACAAATCTTGTTCTGATAAGCTTTGTAAATCTTGACAGATAATTGGCTCAACTGGCTGCTGCATGAAACCTCTTTTGGCACTGACATCAAAATTCCAAAAGCTTTTGCATAGTCAGACATATTCGCTGCAGTCTCAGCTTGCTTTGAAATATTTGGACATTCCTTTTCGTAGTAGGCAATGATTTTTTGCTTTGATTCAGCCAAAAACTTCTTCACGTTTTCATTGTTCAACGGAATTTGATTGATGGCATCCAACAATGCTTCATTTTTATCATTTCCAGATGCTTCAATTTGCAAAGTGTGCGAAGAAAACACCATGTTATTGTCCACCTGCTTGATGAACAGGGATACTTCTACACCCAACACGATGATATTTTGCATTCCTTCTACAAGTTCTTCGTTGTAAATATCGAAGACAGGATACAGAACAAAATTGGAATTATAACCCGCACCCGACATTCCGTTCGAGGAGGCTACTTTCATCAATTTTGTGCGCAATTTACCCAGCTGATTGGCATTCAACATATCGGAATTTTCGGGAACAACGATAGATAAGGAAATATTACCTACATCTTCGGTTGATTGAGCATTTAGGTTGACTGTGCCCAACAGGACAAATGCCAACAAAACGAATAAACTCTTCATCTTTTTACAGTATATATAAGTAATAAACTCCACCAACGCTTGAACCAGCTTCGGTTGTTACACCCAATGCCTTCAATTCACGACGCAACGGTTTGATCAAATTCTCCTGGATGTTAAAATTTGCATTTGTTGTAGGGTCGCGCAATGGAACTTTGATCGGACTGAACTCAAAGTGCGTATCCGTCTTGATAGCTCTTGCATAACCCTTATAAGCATTTTTTAATCCCCATGCTTCAAGCACACTATTCAATGTATTGAAGTCGTCATCGATATCTTCGGTGAACTTTCTGGAAGATCCATTTTTAATCTCAATACGCAAATTCACTTCACGTCCATCTTCAACAATTCTTCCGAATGATTCATTCAATTGATTCAAGAACGATTCAATACCTTTGGTTTGATCTTTCGGTGCCTCCAAAGCTTTTTCCAAAAGTTTACCAACATCAACATTGAAACACATGGATTCAGGATTTTTAGCAGCCATGTTGCTTCCTGAATAAACATCATTCGCCGTAAGGTTGATACGTACACTTTGACAACCAGCACCTGGTAACACCTGAGGATCGATTGACACTGTAATATCTGCACCTGAATTAGCAATAATTTTTTCTTTCAAAGAGTTTTGGGCATCACGCGTCATTTGCGCCGCACTAGCCTCTGCTCTAAATTTGGTGATGAAATCAACTGTCTGATAACCGCGCTTCAAGAAAGCATCTTGCACCACCGTAATGGCAGTTCGCATGTTGGGATCATCTTCAATTGTTGATCGCATGTCTTGTCCTTCCTTTACCCATGGCAATACCATGATCACAGGCTGTATGGTTTTAACCGTTGTTTGAGCAATGGAAACCAGGGAAGAGAGAACGAAAAAGGATAAAACTATTTTTTTCATAACACTTATTGTTAAAAGATAAATTTAAAGTCCAAAACCTCTTTTCACACCTTTTGACTCAAGGTCTTTGGTTAAGGATGAAATATTGATTTTCAATCTCAGTTTCACATATCGGAATCCTTTGCTTTGCTTAGATTCGATGTTCTCAGATGACATAACGAAGGTTCTGTAACGCTTTCCATCATAGAATTCTTCGAAATACTTCTTGTTTTTATCTTTGATTTCAGCTTCATTGATACCAACCAATGGGTTTGGCACTTCAGAACCAGGAATACCTCTGAAAAGAAGTGTCTCAAATGCTTGTTTTTCTGCGACAAACGTTGTTTGATCTACGCTTCCCTTGAAGTAACCTGTGCTATTTACGACGATAGTACCAGCCTCTCCGGCAGAAATAAACGTTGTTTCTGCTGTTGGTAATACTTTCGGACTACAGCCCATCAGTGTTAACACCAACGAGCATATCATGACGAATTTTATTTTCATTATCTGCGAATTATTTATCAACTGTTTTGAACTTAATTACTGCATTGGCAGCCATTCTTTCACTTAAAATATCTGCCCCATCAGTTACAGTGCAAATAGAAAAAGATCCGTCTTCAATTTTAGAAACTTTGGCAAAGCCAATTTCTTTATTTCTCGTTTTCATGACATCACCAACTTTTACGGATGACACTTCAATTATCGCAAGCTTATCACCTTTGGCAACTCCTGAATCAGAGCCAGCTCCAACCAATATTTCACTTGGAAAACCTTTTTTGTCTTTAACTTGAACTTCAACCATGTCAAACGTCAAAGGGAAATTTTTAGAAACCCACTTATCGATCGACTTACCTAGGTTTTTCAATGCATTGTTGAATGCCTCATCCTTGTTACTTGCCAAGGATAACAAACTTGGTTCGTTTTTGAATGATTCTGAATTGATCACCTGACCTGTAGAAACATCAATAACTTTACAGGTAAAGCTCACCTGTGCATCAACAGCCATGTAACGCTCCGTAGTTCCATCCAACTTCGTTCTAGTTTTCCACTCTTCCGATTTGCTAGCTGAATTTACGTGACCACTGATAAGAAATTGAGCACCCATGCTTTTTCCTTGATCAGCAACAGTTCCATCCACGAAGTCAGCTGACTTTTGTAATTGCTTTTCTGCTGTTACTTCATCAAGTTTTGATCTGTCAACAATGTTAAACCTTTTAGTTTTAACGAACGAAGTAACAACCGCTTCACTGATAGAATTGACATCCTGAAAGTTAGCAGCACCTGAAACATACGTAAATGGCAAAATACCAATTACCATTTTGTCCTGAGCAAATGAAGTATGCAGGACACATACAGCTGTAATAGCTAGTAAAATAGATCTCATAAGTTATAGATTTTAAAAATTTGTGTGAAAGTACTATTTTTTGATCAAAAAAAAGTTTTTTGATTACCTAATCTTTAACTTTTATTGATTTAGAGTTAGTTTAATTATAAGTTACTGATAATGTTATTACGGCAAGTATTTCTCCGGCCTCATTTCTGTTGAGTGAAAACCACAATCAATTTCATTCTGATCGAACTTCAATTGACTAAACTTTTGAAAAAAGATGACAGATGAATCAATAACTATTCGATGTCAACGCGATGAGTGATTCAGGGAAACGAAACAAGCTCAATCCTCCTCATCCTCTTCTGTGTCGTCATCATAACCGGGTAGTTCCAATGCAGCCACCGCCTGTATTTCATTACCAGCAATACCACGAATAGAGCCATACATATTGATAGTACTGGAGATTACTTTTTCGATTTGGCTATCTCGTTGTTTCCAGATTTTTTTCATGGCTCTTTTCTCTTTTTCCAAATCGATTTTCATTTGCGAGAACGCCTCAACAATTGCCTCTATTTGCATTCGGAAAGCATTGCTGGTTAGAAAATCGTACAGCATGACCATCTTATCCGCTTTATTTTCCTGACTATCAAGTGCTGAACTTAATTGAACCAAGGTTTGACGAAGTACCAAACTAAGTCCTTTAAACTCCTCTAAAGTACACACCCATATACCATCTTTCATACCCATACGCTCCATTCCCGTTGGAAGGACGGCAGTAACAAGCACACCTATGTCAGCGCCTTGCACGCGCATGTCTTCTTTAAATTTCTCAATCCATGCGGGTTTAAAATCTTTTGCCCGTTTACTTTCGTAATAAATACTCCCACAGTTAATTCGCTCGCGTGTATTTACTCGTTGAAGACAATCCGCACCATTGGCTCCTTTTCCTACCTCATCTATCAGGTCCAATGGAAAAGTATTTTTCAAATATTCTTCGATTGCAAGCTCTTGAACCTCCCCTTGCAATTGCATGGATCCTTGTTCTTGCTTGCGTTTCATTTCCTCTGTTAAACGCTTTTGATCCTCCAATTGCTTCTGTAACTCCATCAATTTGAGGGCATTTTTTTCTTCCTCAGTTTTGCGGATTTTGTCTCTTTCCTGAGTAAGCGTTTCATTTAATTTAACCTGCAAATCAGCTTCAACGGCAAGCTTCATTTCTTCCTTTTCGCGCTGAAGTCGTGCAATTTCTGCTTTAGTTTTATACAATTCCTTTACCTGCTCAGATTTTTCATCTAGTTCATTTTTTAGAGCGATCAATTGTTCGTCTTGCTCTTCTCTAAATTTCAATTTTATTTGTTGCTCCAGGACTGCGCGCTCTTGCCTTAACTTCGTTTCGAGCTCTTGTTCAACTAATTCTTTCTGTCTTTTTTTCTCATCAGCAAACTTTTCTTTTTCCTGGAGAAAAAGTTCATTTTTCTGATCAAATTCAGCCTTTGTTTCAGCCAATTTCTTGTTGTAGGCTGTTTTCATTTGTTCTTCCAGCTGATGAACTAAAACAGCATTGACATCAATAGCCTCTCCACAATGTGGGCAATTAATTTTATTTTGCTTATCGTGATTCATTGACATATAGGTGTGAAAATTTGGATGAGTTAAAAATAACACACATCGCATTTAATTACCAACTGAAAAACACAATTAATTTAGACCTTGTTTCTTAAGCTTTCTTAACGCTTACAGCGTTGAAGCCTTTTGGTCCTCTGGCAAGTTCAAAGGTAACTTTATCGTTTTCTGCAATCTGGTCAATAACAGCATTGATATGTACAAAAACATTTTCTTGAGATTCAAGATCTTTTATAAAACCGTATCCTTTGGACGTATTAAAAAATGCGACTTTACCCTGCCTAATTTTACTCTGGGCAGTATCTTCCTCGCGCTGATAGGACAAATCAATAGATGATGCATCTACTTTTTTCCTCAATTTAGGATCAATCGGTGTATCAGTAAGTTGACCGAATTCATCAACATATGCCATCATATTTTCGAGGCCCCCACCTTTAGCGCTTGCCTTTCGTTCCTCTTTTTTCAAGAGTTTATCTTGTCGTTTTTTTAATTTGTTTTTCTCTTTATCCTTTTTATTGAATGTTTCTTGGGATTTTGCCATTGATTTTTAAATAAATTAAAATTTGAATTATTTAAAATGGAAGAATGACAAATCATACGGAATTAGTGGGATCTAACCAACAATCGAGATATACAAGTTGCTCGTGCAACCATTTTGGTAAAGTTAGGAAGAAAAGTCTGTTGATCTGAAAAAAAGACAAAAAAAAAGTGGAAATTGCTTTCCACTTTTTTTTAACAATAACCTAGATTATTTTTCAGCCCAAGTACAACCTCCAGCTTTGCAAGTTGAACCTAATGCATCTGCATCTGCTTTTTTCAATTTTGAATACGTAACAGTTGCTGCAAATTCACCTGTACCACAAGTACAAGTGTAATCTTTCTTGCAAGAAGCCAAAACAAACATTGATGCCGCAGCTAAAACAAATAACTTTTTCATAATAATTTTATTTTTTTGCAAATATTCGTTTTTTTATTGAAAAAGTTTCAATTAATGCAACATTTTTATCAACGAAATAAAAAAAAATAATATTTCATCAGAAATCATTGAAGTTCAGTTAAAGTTTTTTTGAGTCTAATCAGTATTTTATTTTCTTCATCGTTGATTCCATAATAACATTTGGCAAGGTTTGAGGCACTACTAAAACATATCTTCAACCAATTCGAATCAATCGCTGAACGGTGTTTATCAACATAATCTAAAAAAGATTCGAATGCACTCTCTGGTTCTATACCTTCATATGCGAGATAATCATATTCAATCTCCGCATAATGGAATACTTCTGTGCCAAACCTATCCTTTATACTTGTCATAGATTTCAATTCGCTTTGCACATTGGTAAGAAATTCTTGCCTTTCTCTATCAGCAATTTTTCCATCAATTTTTGAAAGAGCATAAAACATTTTTCCCATTTCTGAAAATAGTTTCTCAAGTTGCATATTAAATTGTTAAGCTTTTATTCCTTTCACTACTATATATGATCCTGCGCCATTTCCCTGTACGAAAGGTTGATAATCATCAATTTCATTCAACGGATTAAACAAAGTTTGAACATATTCCAAGTTTTTAAATCCTGCCTCCTCCAAAGCTTTTGCAATTTTGGTGGATTGATAAAAGATGGCATGTTTATAAAATTTACTTTTCATTCTTTTTTCTTCGTATTGTTTAGCGATCAAACTATCTTTTTCAATGTAACCGATGATTATGCTTCCCCCTTTTTTCAATACGCGATTTGACTCTTGGAAGGCTTTTTTCATGCTGAAAAAGTAACTTATACAGGACGCCATAATAACAAAATCAAAATGAAGATCTTTGTAAGGTAATTTTTCTGCAACGGCGTCCATTACTTCAATTCCGCGAGTAATTGCAATCTTGCGCATGCTAAAAGATGGCTCAACTCCCTCTTTTATGCCCAATGCTTGAGAAAATCTTCCGGTACCCAAGCCAATCTCAATCCCATGGCTTTCTCCGAGAGGCAACATTTCTCGTAATGCCTCAACTTCCGACTGGAAAACGTAAGGATACCTGTCATACCATTCATCGTATTCAGGTGCATACAATTCAAAAGGTTCTACTTGTTTAGAAATCGTTTTCATGTTCTAATGATTTAATTTTTCGATGCTTTATATTCAGACGTATCTTAGTGTTAGAGCAACACCATTGAAGTCATCGAGCTTATTTGGTCCTACAAAAACAAGTTCACCTCCTTTTTCTAAAACCAATTCAATGAGTTTTTCTAACGCATCCTTCACAAGTATATAACCATCTTTTTCTATTGGCTTTCGCAATCTTAATTGACTTCCATCAGCAGACAGGTATGCACTTTTACGGAATTCTTTTTCCAAGAATAACACACGTCCTTTGCCAAGAAATGCAGCGTCCCAAACGTCCTCAAGACCGAAAGACAGCAATTGTTTTCCATACAGCTCATATAATTCACTAATTAAAATATCATGCTTCTTAGTTGTCTGGTATTGCATCTCCTGCCAACTAGCAATACCAAAACTCCAAACGCCATCAAAAAGTAAATTGCCGATAAGTTTTCCATAGACCTGCTTTAGGTGTTTCGTAACTTCTAAATAGGCGCCAAGTTCTTTTGCTGCCCCTGAAATAAGCAATGGTTTTTCTTTGTCCAGCACTTCGCTCAAATTGCTATCGACCATCTTGTAAAAATCAAAACGTCGAAGAGAATCAAGCATGGTCTTTTCTCGCTCAAATTGTTTTGAAACAGTGCTTCCATGGGCAGTAATATAATCAGCATGAGCATATTCGTACGCTTCCTCATAATACGCAGGAAAATCATCATTGTAAAATTCTTTTAATTCCGAACCTTCAGCATTGAATAGGCGCACGTCGTCGTGCTGAATGGCCAATACTTGGTATTGGAAGGGTGTAAACAAATAATAATACAATTCAAAACATGAAAACCTATTGTCCAATTCTATGCGCTGATTGACCTCAAAAGGAAAGGAAATAACTTTAAAAAAGGTGGGTGTAAGATAAACTCCCACTCCCTCTTTGCAATGGACAAAATCAAAGGAATTCTCAAATTCGTGCAGTATTTCAACCAAATGATTGGTTTCTTGTTTCGATATTGTTTTCTGCAAGCGAAGCAAATCAGCAGCTGATTG
>JACCDP010673204.1_pt1 | contig 11875 bp, 1 predicted proteins | sample 7445841 | NCBI WGS metagenome assembly JACCDP01 (sample SAMN15323441, study PRJNA562643) | freshwater metagenome | isolation source: river surface water | place: USA:Blue River Watershed | collected 2017-08-17
ATATCAAAGCTTTTGATTACTCAAAAAATTACAGTACAACAGCTTCAAGCGTATCGTATACAGTAGAGGCACCAAATGCACCTACTAGTGCTGTAACATATAGCTATGCAGATACCAGTACAACAGATTCCACAGTTACATTTAACTGGGTACCCTCTCCAGTATCTGCATTTGTTGTAAATACTTACGAACTCACACTAACTAGACCAACCGGCTCACCCGCACCACTTGTAACAACACAATTAATTACAGGATTAACTTGGACTACTCGTGCTAATTGGATAGGCACAGCCACTGTATCACTTAAATCGGTTGATATTTTAGGCAACTACTCCAGCACGGGGTACTCCACAAATGTTATTAAAGCACCCCCCACGGCTCCTAGTAGCGTTGTATTTACAGTTAACGACTCACAACTAGTAGGTCAGTGGGCCGCTGTATCAAAATCAGTTAATGGATTGCCCATTGCTGGTTACGAGATCAGAAAAAATAACGGAACTTGGGGAACAGAAGATTCTAATTTAGTCTGGAGAGGCAATACCAATAGTACAATCGTCAAGGGTGTAACATCTTTGGGCAATACTTGGTATATTAATACATTTGATACTGATAATGTATACGGCACCTCAGGTACTAGCATAAGCTATACTGCGCAAAAACCTTCTGCAGTATCCTCAGTACAAACCTCACTATCCGGTACTAGTACTACTGGTTCTACGGTTACTTTTAATTGGGCAGCACCTAGTGTTACTTCATTCCCAATAACCGGGTATATAGTTACCTTAACTAAACCATCACCATACGGTGCGCTATCAAACACCGCAACAATAAATTCTACTACTTGGACAGTTCCTGCAGACTGGGTTGGCACAGCTACTTTGAGTATTTATACTGTAGATACGCTTAATACTCAATCAAATGAATTTACTACTAGTGTAGTTAAAGCTCGTCCCGCAGCACCAACTGGTATAACTTTTACAACAAATGACTCTCAGTTGTTCGCTGATTGGCCAGATGTAGCTGTTGTCGCCAATGGACTACCTATTGCTGGTTATGAAATAAGAACTAATAACATAGCACAAGGTTCAGCAAATGGTTGGGGTACTAACACTACCGGATATCTGTGGAGAGGGGCTACATCCAGCGCAGTACTAAAGAACATTAGCACTGCTGGTGCCAATACTTGGTATGTAAATGCCTATGACACAGATGGGAAGTATGCTGACACAGGCACTGCTGCAGTATTTACACCAGTTAAGCCAGGGGTTGTTACCAATGTAACCTCTGTGCTAGCAGGCAGCTCAGTTACAGGCTCAACTGTTACATTTAACTGGACTCCACCAGCAGTCACTGGCGCCGTTAACGCTTCGTCTGGTCAGTTCCCTATTAAAAACTACACGGTTGCATTATCTAAACCTACTCCTTATGCAGGCGTAGCAGTGGCGTCTAATAGTGCTGTGGTAAGTTCTACTACTTGGACAGTTCCTGCGGACTGGGTGGGCACAGCTACTTTAACAATCTACACCAATGACGTAATAGGCAATCAGTCCTTAGTTTACAGCACAAGTGTTGTAAAAGCACTACCCGCCGCGCCTACCAGCGCCGCTTTCTCCGTTAGCGACTCACAGTTAGTGGTTGATTGGCCTGATGTAGCTGCTGTAGCTAATGGGCTACCTGTTAGCGGTTATGAAATTAGAACCAATAATTTAGGTCAGGGTGTGGCAAATGGTTGGGGTACTAATACCACTGGGTATATATCCCGGGGTTCTGTGTCCAACTATATTATTAAAAATACACTAATCACAGGTGGAATTACCAACAGTTGGTATATCAATTCATTTGATACCGACAGTAAATACGGCAACCCCGCCACTTTAATATCATTTGAAGCACTAAGACCCGGCATTGCAACAAACTTAGCCACTAATATTGCTGCAGTATCTTCCGGCACAGGTGTATCGCCAAATATTACCTTAACTTGGCAGCCTCCTGCAGTACCAGTAGCAACAGCAACCAGCGCAACTTCAGGTACTGGTGGTTTTAAAATAGCAAAGTATGTTGTAAAAGTAACTAGACCAGACGCAACTTTTACTGAAGCCACAGTTGATGCTACTAGCTGGACAATTCCTATTGACTGGGTTGGAACAGCAACTTTTTCAGTAACAAGTGTAGATTTATTAGGAACTTTATCAGCAACAAATGCAACTACTACAGTAACCATAAAGCGACCCAATGAACCCGGAGTTTTAACACAGCGAACTTCTGGCAAAACTATTAATTTAGCTTGGGCAGCAGTACCAGTTTCTACATCTGGTTCTTCTTATGGTTTACCTGTTGCCGGTTATGAATTGCGAGATGCGGATGCAAACTGGGGCAGCACAGATGCAAACTTGGTATGGAGAGGTTCAGCAACGAGCTTTAGTTTAAGTAACTTCTTACAAGGTGCTAATACCTATTATTTAGCAACTTATGATATTGCAGGAAACTATAGTGGAGTACCAGGAATAATACCTACTTCTTCACGTACTGTTACCGCAGCAATACCTAGTAATGTTACGACTTCTGCTGCTACTTCATATACTTATGCGTCTACTGCAACCGGATCTACGGTAACTCCTTTCTGGGATAAGCCAGCAATAGATCCAGCAACTCAATTTGCACTAGACTATTACTTGATTACTGTAACTAGACCTGGCGTAGGTACAGCCGGCCCAACAGTAACTACAGCTAAGAGTCTTACCAATGAGTACACCTTGAATGCAGACTGGGTTAGTACTGCTACAGTAACTATATCTGCAGTCGATGTATTGGGATATACTTCTGCAACTGCCTTATCAATTAGCTTACCAAAACTAAAACCTTCGCTACCAGCAACAATTGTTCCAACTGTTAGCACAGCAGGGGTTACTTTAACTTGGTTAGCTCCAACAAGAACTTCTTTACCAATTGCTGGATACGAAATAAGATCTAGTATTACTGGTTGGGGTACTGGTGGACATGTCTGGAAAGGTTCTGAGCTAACCACTCAAATAATTCCAGCCCAAGGAACTGCACAGCAAGTTTGGTATTTAAAATCCTACGACACAGGAAATGATTATTCAACTGGTTACTACACAATAAATATAACTGTACTTGCACCCGGGCAACCTTCAACCGCTACTATAAGTTACACAGACAGTACTTCTAGCGGTGCTATGGTTGCTTTTGACTGGACGGCTACTAAAGCTACTGGAAGTACATCATATACTTCTACATCACTAACTACTAGCGTGGCTTTTGATATAGTAAAGTATGCGGTATCATTAAATAAACCAACTGGAACAGAGCAATTAACTTCAAGTTCTACTAATTGGATTACTACTGCCGACTGGAATGGCACTATTACTCTTAGTGTTACATCTTATGATACTTTGGGTAATGCCAGCACTACAAGGCAAACAACTGTTGCTAAAACGCCGCCCGGTACTCCTGGAAGCGCAACAGCTTCAGTAAATAGTAGTTTAAGTGGTATTAACTTGACTTGGCTGGCCCCGGCTGTGGCAGGAAGTCTTCCTGTTGCAGGCTACGAAATCCGCCCAACAAATTCCACTCCAGGCCCTATTTATGACGCTGTTGGTTTGTCAACTGGTATTACCAGTTTACGTCAGGGCTCAAATACTTGGGATATTTACGCATACGATACAGATCAAAGATATAGCACCACACCACTAACAGTTACCTATACGGTTAGTGGCCCTAGTGCTCCAGCAAGTTTAACTTATGCATTTAATACTAATCTAACTAGTTCTACTGTACTATTCAAGTGGGCTGCACCTACAACCAGTGTTTTTGGTGTAAGCAGGTATACGGTTTCGTTTACAACCACTTCGCCAGCACAAACCTTAACTAGTACTAGAAATAGTACTGATTGGGAACTTCCTGCTAACTGGATTGGTACTGGTACTTTGAGTGTAACAGCAGTAGATGCTTTAGGTATTAGTTCTACAACTACTACAAATACAGCTATAATCAAATCTTTACCCAATTCTGTTGGTACAGTATCTACAACAGTGCAAGGAACAAACCTAGTACTTGATTGGCCAGATACAGCTGTGTCAACAAACGGTTTGCCTGTTCTAGGTTACGAAATCCGCAGTGCCGATACAAATTGGGGCAGTGCTGGCTATACTTGGAAAGGGTCGGCTTCAAACTACACAGTTAATTTAACTGATAGCATAAGAGACAATCCACAAGGTACCGCCGTAGGCACCATATTAAATTGGTATATAAAAGCGTTTGATACAGATAAGCGTTATAGTAACAGTGCTGTAACAGGCTCCTATACTATAGCAGCACCAACTAACACAACACTGAGCACACCCTACTTTGAAGATTCTAGTTTAACAAGTGCACTTGTGGTACTAAAGTGGACCGATGTAACACCGATATTTGGATTAAAGAATTACGAAGTAGCAGGTATACTGGACATTAATGTAACTACTACTTCAGGATCTGCTGTTGTAACTGTAACTAGTACTTATGGTACAAAAGGTTTGCGTGTTGGTGATATAGTTTCTGGCAACGCAAATATTCCTGTTGGTGCATACATTACTAATGTTATTAATGGAACTCAATTTACTATTTCCGCTAACGCTACTGCTACAGCGACTGCTGTATCAACGGAAATAACAGAATACTACAACACTAGTGCTAATGATATTAGCCTACCTGCTGACTGGTTAGGTGATAAAACTTTCCAAGTAAAAGTAGTAGATTTGTTAGGTAATAAATCTACTGGCAGCACTCCTCAAACACTAACTAAAAACTTACCTGCAGCTCCTACTAATTTCCGTGCACAAGTTATAGACAACACTGTTTTACTATACTGGAATCTACCTACTTCAAGTAGCTTGCCTATTGCATTAACAAGGCTGAAAAAGGGCCCAACATGGAATGACGGTGAGCTAATTGGAGATAAAAGCGGAACTTTTACCACTATTACTGAATTAGCAGGTGGCGATTTTACATATTGGGTCGCCGCAGTAGATACAGATAATAACGAATCCAGTCCAGTTAATTTAGCGGCACGAGTTTCAGCTCCGCCTGACTATGTATTTAATGCATTGTACACAAGTACTCTTGGTGGTATTACCACTGAATATGTATCAAATACGTCTACAACACTAATTGTTACTACTACTGCCGATATTACTGAAGGTATGTTGATTAATGGTAACGGGTACACTGCTGGTCAAACAGTAGCGGCCGTTATTAACTCAACAACTTTATTAACAAGTGCAGCCCCAAATACTACGCCTGTGGTTGGTGGCTTAATTGTTTTTGGAGCACCTTATCCTAATTATGTAGCTAATTCAACAACTGCATTAACTGTTACTAGTACTGCAAGTATTGCTCCTGGTATGCCTATAAGTGGTAATGGTTATACTTCAGGGCAAACAGTAGTATCTATTGCTAGTTCTAGTGTGTTGATAACAAGTGCAGCACCTACAACTGCACCTGTTGTTGGTCAACCTATAAGATTTGGTTTTGCCAACGCACTAAAAGAAGCTAATACAGGACATATAGTATTACCGGCAAATATTCAAGAAACTTTTGCACAACACTTTACAACAGAACCTTTGGTACCTGGGTTTACTGGATGGGCTAGCCCACAAGACCAAGTAAATGCTGGATTCCCAATATATATTCAACCAGGCTTAACTAGTGGTTATTATGAAGAGCTATTTGATTACGGAACTGTACTGGGCAGTAGTCAAATTAGCGTAGCACTTTCTGGTACGTCTGTATCAGGATCACCAGCAATAGTGGTAACTATTAGCACTTCAACAGATAACATAACATATACCAACTATCTTGGCAGCACAAGTGTATTTGCTACCAATTTTAGGTATATTAAAGTTAGAATAACTGCAACACAAGTAACGCTTGGTAATATATATCAAATCACTAGCTTGAATGTTAGATTGGACGCAAAGCAAAAAACTGACAGTGGTACCGCCGCCGTACTGGCTGCCGACACAGCAACAGCTACTGAAGCTGGTGGTACTGTTATAAATTTTGCTAATACGTTCGTTGATGTTACTTCAATAACATTAACTCCCTTAGGTACAACCCCACTAACAGCTGTATACGACTTTAAAGACACGTATGCTACTGGTACCTATGTTGTTAATTCTGGTACACCTACCTTGTGTACCGTTACACAGACAGCACACGGATTTAGGTCTGGTCAAGCCTTAAAAATAGCATTTACAACAGGCGGAGCACCTAGCGGTATATATACAATAACTGTTGTAACTGCAAACACATATACGGTTACACTGGCCTCGCCAATTGTTGGAGGTACTAGTGGTGCTACTCAAATATATCCGCAAAGCATATGTGTGTATTTATATAATAGCTCTGGTACTAGAGTTAATGGTACTGTCTCTTGGACAGTTAGAGGGTACTAATTTAAAGGAGATAGTAAATGGCAGATCATAGTAAGCCACAAACAACAAGTACGTATGCAAATTTTGTAAGCGAACTAGATGCACGTTTGGACGATCTATCGCAGGGTTTAGACCCTGCGGTAGTATCAACAGCTTATGGTTCTACACTAGCTGCCGGTAGTATTAGGTGGCGTAGTGCAAACTCTAACTGGGAAAAATATAACGGTACAGCTTGGAGCGCCTTAGCTAGTGCATATGCAATTAATATAAACGGCACCGTAGGGGCTACAACCCCTGCGGCCGGTTCTTTTACCACACTAACTGCCTCTAGTGCTGCCAGTTTTGGAGCTAGTAGTACTGTTGGTGGGGCGGATATAGTAACCGTAAGTGCTACTCAAACACTAACCAATAAAACACTAACAACACCAACAATTGCCAGCATACAAAATACAGGTACGCTAACCTTACCAACATCAACAGATACTTTAGTAGGTAGAGCCACTACCGATACATTAACAAATAAAACACTTACAACGCCAAAAATAGCTAGCAACGGCACTATTATAGATTCTGTTAATAGTGTTGCCTATTTACGCTTTGTAGCAAATGCCACTTCTGCTACATCTGCTAATCAACTATCAATAGCCAATGCTATTGGAGGCAGTGCTCCAAGTATTACTGCATATGGTACAGATACTAATGTTAATTTAAATTTAATTCCAAAAGGTACCGGAGTTGTACAGGCTAATGGAGTTGAAGTAGTTACTCTAAGCGGAACTCAAACACTTACTAATAAAACACTTACAACACCAACAATTGCTAGCATACAGAATACAGGTACCCTAACTTTACCAACATCAACCGATACACTGGTTGGCAGAGCCACTACTGATACACTAACAAATAAAATATTATCAGCGCCAAAAATAGCCAGTGGCGACGGTATTTTTGATACTGCAGGAACACCAGTTGCAATGCTGGAATTTACAACAGTTGCATCTGCTGTAAATAATTTGAATATTACCAATGCTGCTGCTTCTGGTAAACCAACACTATCTGCAGTAGGAACTGATACCAATATTACACTAAATTTAGTATCAAAAGGTACTGGAACCGTACAGGCAAATGCTGTAGATATAGCAACTGTAAGTGGCACTCAAACACTAACAAATAAATCTTTGGGCGACAGCACCACATTTTTTACTGACGAAACTGACAACACTAAAAAGCTACAGTTTCAACTAAGTGGCATAGGTGCTAGCACCACTGTTACGCTAACTCCACCAACTGCCAGTGATACTATTGTTGGTGCCACAGCAACACAAACACTTACCAATAAAACACTGAGTACTGGCTCTTCTTGGGCAGGTAATACAATTGGTGTGGCCTACGGTGGTTTAGGAACTTCTACAGCACCCGCTCAGTTTGGTGTACTATATGCCGCCAGCACCAGTGCTTATACAAATACTGTGGCCGGCAGCACAGGTCAGATATTTGCAGGAAATACCAGTGCTGCACCAAGCTGGCAAACATTTGATCAAGCCGTACACGCACAAGACATACCAGCTAAAAAACTGGTAGTTGCAGCAACTACAGGAAATTTAGAAGCATCCACTTTTTCTGCCAGTGTATTAACAGGATATACTAATTCGCTAAGTTTATCTGTATCTACTACTATAAGTAGTAATGTAGCCACTACTACCTCCACTGCAGGTATAAAAGTTGGAGCAAGTATTACAGGCAATAGTGCAAATATTACTGATGGCACCACAGTTGCAAGTATTATTGATGCCACAAGTTTTACATTGAGTGCTGTTGCTTTAGCTACAAGTACGTCCGTAGCTACTACGTTTACCCAAACTATAGCCGCCTTAGCTGTAGATGGTGTAGCGGTTGCAGCAAATGATCGTATACTGGTTAAGGATCAAAGTCAGTTAGGCGGACTAGCAACTACAACCAGCCCTCTAGCTAATGGTATTTATGTAGTTACTGCTACTGGCGGTACTACAGCTCCTTGGGTTTTAACAAGAGCAGCTGATGCAAATACTTCGGCAAAAATTGCCAATTCCATGGTATATGTTGCCCGCGGTACACTAAATGGTGGTAAAACATTTAGTACAACATTTTTAAGTACTAATACTTTAAATACTACAGCAATGTACTGGGACAGAGTACTTGATGTAAATGGTAGTTATGCTATCGGATTACCAACTACTGCCCGCGGCATAGATATAGATATCGAACCAAAGATTGTTAGATTAAATACTGGTGCAGTTACTGATCTTGCAATAAATAGTTTTGGTGTAAAAACTATTGAATCTTTGGCAGCTAGTAGTTATTCAAGAGCACACACCGTATATATCGCAGGAGCCCCTAGTGCGAGTACAAATGCAAGCATTGCTGCAGCTTATGCACTTTATGTTGCTGCCGGTAATACCCTGTTAGCTGGTAACTTAACCGTCAGTGGTGGTACTATTAGTGCAGGTAACGTTGCTACCACACTGCTGGGTGGCAATACTACCACCAATATCAGTATTGGTAATGGATTAACAACAGGAACATTTACACTTGGGGCCGCTGGCTCAACCGGAGCAGTTAGCCTGTTCCCGGCAACCGGCTCACAAGCTATTACACTTGGTGGTGCTACAACCGGCACCCTTCAGCTTGGCTCCACACTAGCCACTGCAGTGCAGCTGCCAACAGGCAAAACCAAAATTGGTCAGACTTTCTTGCTACAAGGTGTTGCAGGTAACATTACACTGCCCTCCACAGCGGGTACACTTATAGGCAGCGGGGATAGTGGCACTGTATCAAACACCATGCTTGCCAACAGCAGCCTGACCATTGGCAGTACAAGTGTAAGCTTAGGCGGTACTGTAACCACTATAGCTGGTTTATCATCAGTAACTTCCACAGGCTTTACAGGTGCACTAACCGGCGCTGCTTCAAGCAACGTGTTAAAAGCCGGCGACACAATGACTGGCATGCTGATAACCAGAAGCACCACTGGTGCAATAGCTGTTGCTGATCAGGGTACTGCTGGTATTGATGTGCGTGCTTCTGGTGCAGCAGGTGACGCTGCTTATATAACCTTTCACCGCCCAAGCCTTTATGCTGTGCGCTTTGGATTAGACACCGACAATGTGCTCAAGGTTGGTGGCTGGAGTGCAGGCGCTAATGCCTATAAGTTGTGGCATGAGGGCAATGACGGTTCGGGTAGCGGATTGGATGCTGATACAGTAGACGGTCTTGAAGTACATACGGGCACAAACAATGTGGCCAACCGAATTGTTCGCACAGACGGCAACGGTTATATACAAGCTGGCTGGATAAATACCATATCCGGCGATAACGGCACCACAGCACCAGATCGCATTTACGCCTCTAGCGACGCCTATATTCGTTACTACACCCCCACCAACTTCCGCACTGTGCTCAATGTGCCTACCAGAACCGGTGGTGACGCCAGCGGAACTTGGGGTATTAGCGTAACTGGTAATGCCGCCACCGCCAGTTCCGCAGTTAGAATTACTTTTGCTGACGGCCCCAGAGACTTATCAGATAGGCTGCCAAGTTCTTTTGCCAGAACTGTGAACTTTGACTTTGTAACTGCAGGTGTGGCCAACGGCACCGGCAGTTACGGCGGTGTAATGACGTTTGCGCCTTGGTTAGGCACAACAGCAAGTACTGGCGACTCGTCCTATCAATTAGCTTTTGGTAACCTAAGTGGCAGCAATGCCAGCGGTCAGCCTAAGCTCAGCATAAGAAACGGTATTGATAGTACTTGGAATGCTTGGTATACCCTACTGCACAGCGGCAACTACAACAGTTATAGTCCTACACTCACTGGTACCGGAGCTAGTGGCACTTGGGGCATTAGTATTACTGGTAGTGCGGGCACTGCAGGTACTGCTACCAACCTAAGTGGTGGAAGTGTAAGTGGCACCACTGTGGAAGGTACCTCTCTAGGTGTAAATAACACAACTAGCACCAACGGTAAAGGTATTTCCTTATATAACGGAGCCACAACAGGTCAGCCTACATACGGCTTAATGTTCCAGGGAACTGCTACATTTGGCACACACGGCAGTGTAACAGCCGACTGGGCTACATACTTTACCATGGACAACACAGCCAATCGCGGCTGGATTTTCCGTAATATTACCAGCGGTAACATAGCCTCCATCAATAATAGTGGAACAGCTGTATTTAACGGCAACGTTACAGCCTACTCCGATATTAGGTTAAAACGAGACGTTCAGGTTATTGAAAATGCAGTCAACAAGGTGCAACAACTTCGTGGAGTTATCTATACCAGAATCGACAATCAAGACATTGGTCGTCAAACCGGTGTTATTGCTCAAGAGGTCTTAAAGGTATTACCAGAAGCTGTTTTAGGCTCAGAAGATTCAACCTACAGTGTTGCCTACGGCAACATGGTTGGTTTGTTGATTGAGGCTATTAAGGAACAGCAACAACAAATTGATCAACTAAAACAACTGGTTGCTAAAGTAGTGGAGGGTTAATAAATGGCATTGCAAACTTCAGGTGCTATTTCATTAAATGATGTTCAAACAGAATTCGGTGGTAGCAATCCAATTAGTTTAAGCGAATACTATGCCGGCGGTGCCAATGTGCCAGCCGGCACTTCGGGAACTAACGGGGCAGTGCCTACCAGTGGCACTATTAGTTTAAGTAACTTTTATGGTACTTCAGATCGTGCGGTGTTAACCGGCACTGTTTCAACTAATACGGCAAACTTAACCTATCAAGTAAATGTTTTACCTGGTTATATTGCTGGAAGAACGGATTATATTCTTACAATTAATTCAGGTATTTATGTTTATAGTATAACTACTGCTAACGCAGCCATTGATATATTTGGTTTTGCGGCTGGTGATACCCTAACTATTATAAACAACGGTTATATAATGGGTATGGGTGGAAACGGCACCACTAATAACGGTCCCAGTGGTGGAACAGCCACAATAGTAGTTGCTACTAGTGGCGGACCGGCTATAAAATTGAACTGCAATACCACTATAAACAACACCAATGCTTCTGCTTACATTGGTGGTGGTGGTGGTGGCGGTGCCGGTGCAAATGCTGCAGTATTAAATTCTATGGGTGGCGGTGGTGCTGGCGGTGGTACTGGCGGCAGACCAAGTAATGCCGGAACAGCTGCAGCTGGTGGTTCCGTCGGATCAGTAGGCACTAATGCTAGTGGAGGTTTAGGTGGTGCAGGAGGCGGCCGAATATTTCCAGGAACCGGCGGCGCTGGTGGTCTGGGAGCTACTGCAGCACAAGGTGGCGGTGCAGGCGGCGGCGGCGGTTCTAGTGCCATAGTAAAAAGTGCTACCAATGCTGCTGGTGGAGGTGGCGGTTGGGGTGCTAGTGGGGGCTCATATAATACGTGGAGTAGTGCAAGTACTACTGCAACGGGC
>JACCDP011249462.1_pt1 | contig 11874 bp, 10 predicted proteins | sample 7445841 | NCBI WGS metagenome assembly JACCDP01 (sample SAMN15323441, study PRJNA562643) | freshwater metagenome | isolation source: river surface water | place: USA:Blue River Watershed | collected 2017-08-17
AGTTTTAACTCACCACCTGGCATGACCTCGGCAACGACGACCATGACCTTGGACGTACCAATGTCGAGACCGACCACCAAATCTTTGTACTCTTTTGCCATATGTTCAACCGTTCTTATCTAAATCTTCAATCGATCAGGGCTTCTTCAACCCATCTACCGCCAAGGTACTGACGCCTCGCAACCTCAAGGCATAGCCATTCTCGTAGCGCAAATCTGCAGACAACAATGACGTTGCTGTGCGGCTGTAGCGCGATGCAACTTGGGTCAATGTTTTGAAAAACACTTGGAGACGATCACTGATTTCTTGTTGCGTGCCTTGACCCAACTCGATCACTGCACCTGAATCCAATTGCAGCGTCCAGCTACCACGTTGGCTTAATTCCAACTTGTCAATCGTCATGTCCATTGGGTCAAACTTTGGCTTGAGAAATTTGTACATCTCTAAGACAAATAGTGCTTGTGAATCGGGGCCAACTAACAACGGCAAAGATTCTGGATCGACGTCGTCTGCACTGACCTCAAAAACCGTACCTTCTTTGCTCAAAAACTTACCATCGCCCTCGGTTGCCCACTGGGCCACTGGGAAAAACTCTTCGAGCGTGACATTCAAACGATTGGGAAACTCGCGTCGCACCAAGGCTGAGCGAATCCAAGGAATTTGCTCAAAAGCCTGCCGCGCTTGCATCAGGTTCAAGGTAAAGAAATTGCCTGTGAGTTGGGGCAATACATTGGCACGCAGGGTAACCGTATTGCTGTGTGTCACATTGCCACGCACCGTAATGCCCTGAATTGAAAACGCAGGGTGACGCAGCAACCAACCAATGCCACTGGCAACACACATGATGAGTGCCAAGACAAACATCAATGAAGCCGTCCACTGCATCAAGCGCACATCCATGGGCAAGGTCATTGGCTTTTTCATGCCACATCCTTGAGCGGTTCAACTTGCGCGTGCTCTAGGCCAGCATCAGCCAACAAGTGCATGCACAAACTTTCGTAATCCATGCCTGCTGCGCGAGCCGACATTGGCACCAATGAATGGCTGGTCATGCCAGGCGATGTGTTGATTTCAAGCAGATAAGGCTGACGCGTTTGCGCATCAATCATGACATCCACACGACCCCAGCCTTTGCAGCCCAACACTTGATAGGCCTTGACCACAAGCGCCTGAATGGCTTTCTCTTCTGCCTCTGGCAAACCTGATGGCACCAGATATTGCGTATCGTCAGTGAAGTATTTGTTTTGGTAATCGTAATTGCCAGCCGGTGCCACGATGCGAATCACCGGCAATGCATGCGCAGTATCACCTTCACCCAAAACAGGACATGTGACTTCATCGCCTGCGATGAACTGCTCGCACAACACATCGGTATCGCAGGCTGCCGCTGCTTGCAAGGCCTGAGCCAATTCGTTTGCCTGTGTCACTTTGGCCACGCCAATGGAAGAGCCTTCGCGTGCAGGCTTGACGATGAGTGGCAGCCCCAATGTTTGCAACACATGGGTTTGAGTTTTTTCGCCTAGATCGTGTTGCTTGAGAAGCACGTAGCGAGGCGTGGGCACATTCTCGGACAACCACACACGCTTGGTCATGGTTTTGTCAATGGCAATGCTGGAAGCCATCACACCAGAACCGGTGTAGGGAATGCCCAACAATTCGAGCGCACCTTGAACAGTGCCATCTTCGCCAAAGCGTCCATGCAAGGCAATGAAGCAACGCTGGAAACCTTCTTTTTTGAGGTCGGCCAAATCACGTTGGGCAGGATCGAAAGCATGCGCATCGACGCCTTGCTTGCGCAGCGCATCGAGCACACCTTGACCGGACATGAAAGAAATTTCTCGTTCGGCCGACTGACCGCCCATGAGCACGGCCACTTTGCCAAAATTTGGCGCAGTGTGACTCATGCCGCACCTCCCATTTTTTGAACTTGGGCTGGTACTGCGCCGATGGAGCCGGCACCCATGCAAATGACGATGTCACCGTCTTTTGCATTGTCAAAAATAGCCTGCGCCATGCTCTCGATTTTATCGATAAAAACGGGCTCAATTTTACCGGCAACACGCAAAGCGCGAGATAAAGATCGACCATCGGCTGCCACGATGGGTGCCTCGCCAGCGGCATAAACTTCGGACAACAAAACGGTGTCTGCGCCGTGGCTGATCACACGTACAAAATCTTCAAAACAATCGCGGGTTCGGCTGTATCTGTGCGGCTGAAATGCCAGCACCAATCGACGGCCAGGAAAGGCGCCGCGAGCAGCTGCCAATGTGGCGGCCATCTCCACAGGATGATGACCATAGTCATCGATCAAGGTGAAGCTACCTGGCTGTTCAAGCAGTTTCACTTCACCATACCGTTGGAAGCGGCGGCCCACACCTTTGAAATGGGTCAATGCACGTTGTACTGCTTGATCGTCTACGCCCAGTTCGACAGCCACTGCAATGGCCGCCAACGCATTCAGCACATTGTGCTCACCTGGTAAATTGAGGACCACCTGGAGGTCGGGCAAAGTCACGCCATTTCTGCGCTCAACCGTAAAGTGCATTTGTCCGTTTTCAGCGCGCACATTGACAGCTCTGACTTGCGCACCTTCTTGCAGTCCATACGTGGTCACGGGTCTAGCCAACTGATCTTGAATGCTGCGTACGCCAGGGTCATCGCTGCATAAAATAGCGGTACCGTAAAAGGGCATGCGGTGCAAAAACTCGACAAAGGCTGCTTTTAACTTTTCAAAGTCATGCCCATAGGTTTCCATGTGGTCGGCGTCGATGTTGGTCACCACGGCCATCACAGGCAATAAATTCAAGAAAGATGCGTCTGATTCATCGGCTTCTACCACGATGTAATCGCCAGTTCCCAATTTGGCATTGGTGCCTGCACTGTTCAAGCGCCCCCCAATGACAAATTTTGGATCTAGGCCCCCTTCTGCCAACTCACTGGCCACCAAACTGGTGGTCGTGGTTTTTCCGTGCGTGCCCGCAATGGCAACACCTTGCTTCATGCGCATCAATTCGGCCAGCATCACCGCGCGGGGCACCACAGGTATGTGACGGGCCCGAGCCACCAACACTTCGGGGTTGTCGGCTTTCACTGCAGTAGACGTGACCACGGCATCGGCCCCTTGCACATTGTCTGCGCTGTGACCCACATAGGTTTGAATGCCCAAATCGGCCAAACGGCGCAAGGTGCTGCTGTCTGACAAATCAGAGCCTGAAATGGTGTAGCCCAAATTCAGTAAAACTTCGGCAATGCCGCTCATACCTGCGCCGCCGACGCCGATGAAATGGATGTGACGAATGGCGTGTTTCATGCGGCCAAGGCCTCGCAAGCTGCCACCATATCTTGGGTGGCTTGGGTCTTCTTCAAAGCCCATGCTTTTTCAGCACAGGCCAACAATTCTTCGCGTGTGACTTGGGTCAAACTTGCCGCCAAAGATTCTGGGGTTAATGTCGCTTGCGGCATCAACCAACCCGCACCTTGTTGAACCAAGAAGTTGGCGTTGGTTGTTTGGTGATCGTCTACCGCAAATGGAAACGGCACATACATGGCCGCAGCACCGACAGCGGCAATCTCGGTCACAGTGCTTGCACCCGATCGACAAATGATCAGATCGGCATCGGCAAAGGCTTGCGCCGTGTCATCAATGAAAGGCGTCAACTCGGCTTGCACGCCAGCTTGCTTGTAATTGGCTCGCAAAGCATCAATCTGCTTTGCACCACTTTGATGAACCACCACAGGCCTTTGCTCAACGGGAATCAAAGCCAAGGCTTTGGGTACGATGTCGTTCAAGGCCTGTGCACCTAAACTGCCGCCCACCACCCAAATCTTCAATGGACCTGTGCGGCCTGCAAAGCGTACAGCGGGCGCTGGCTTGTTCAAAAAGTTGGGGCGCAAAGGATTTCCTACCCACATGCCTTTGTTCAAAACATTGGGGAATGCGCTGAAAATACGATCGGCCACACCCGCCAACACTTTGTTGGCCAAACCAGCCACCGAATTTTGCTCGTGCAGCACCAAGGGCTTACCCAAAAGCACTGACATCATGCCCCCTGGAAACGTGATGTACCCGCCGAGGCCAACCACCACATCGGGTTGTACGCGACGCACCACTTTTAGACTTTGCCAAAAAGCTTTGAGCAAGCGCAACGGTAAGAACACCAAACTGAGCGGGCCTTTGCCGCGCACGCCACCAAACTCAACAGGTTCAAATGCAAATCCGCGTTGGGGTACGTATTGGCTTTCCATGTTGCCAGGCACACCCAGCCAGTGCACGCGCCAGCCTGCATCGCGCAAAGACTCGGCCACAGCCAAACCTGGAAATATGTGTCCACCGGTACCGCCTGCCATGATCAAAGCGCAACGACTCATGAGCGACCCCCTCGCATCATTTGTTTGTTCTCTGCATCGATGCGCAAAACAATGGCGATGGCCACCATGTTGAGCAAAATGGCCGATCCGCCATAGCTCATCAAGGGGAGCGTCAATCCTTTAGTAGGCAGTGCGCCCAAGTTCACACCCATGTTGATGAAGGACTGAAAGCCGATCCAGATGCCCACACCTTGTGCGACCAACCCAGGGAAGGTGCGGTCTAAGGCAAGTGCTTGACGACCAATCACCATGATGCGACGGCTTAACCATAAGAACATGCCAATAACGGCAATCACGCCCACCAAGCCAAATTCTTCGCCAATCACAGCCAACAAGAAATCGGTGTGTGCCTCTGGTAACCAATGCAATTTTTCGACACTACCGCCCAATCCAACACCAAATATTTCGCCTCGACCGATGGCAATCAGAGAGTGCGACAACTGGTAGCCCTTACCGAGCGCATGCGTAGGATCCCAAGGATCGAGGTAAGCAAAAATGCGTTCACGACGCCATGGCGATGCCGCGATGATCATGGCAAATGCAAACACCAAGATGGCCAAAATCAAGAAGAACATGCGGGCATTGACACCCCCCAAAAACAAAATGCCCATGGCAATGATGGCAATCACCAAGAAGGCTCCCATGTCGGGTTCAGCCAACAAGAAAATACCGGCCAAGCCAACTGCAGCACCCATGGGCAACACGGCGCGGAAGAAACGCTCTTTCACTTCCATCTTGCGCACCATGTAATCTGAGGCATAGATGATGACCGCCAGCTTGGCAAACTCAGAGGGCTGAAAATTCATCACTCCCAGAGAAATCCAACGACGCGCACCGTTCACACCTTTGCCAATAAAGGGCAACAGCACGGCAGCCAGCAAGACCAAGGCAATGATGAACAGAGGTCGCGCATTTTTTTCCCACATCTCCAGAGGCACTTGGAAGGCGAGCAAGGCCACACCAAATCCAATCACGATAGAGATGATGTGACGCATCACGAAGTGCGTTTGGGAATAGCGCGCAAACTTAGGGTTGTCTGGCATGGCAATGCTGGCCGAATAAACCATGACCATGCCCCACATCAGCAAGGCCACCACCACCCACACCAAAGCTTGGTCGATGTTTTGAATCTTGCCTTGTGCAGAATTATTTTTGGCGTAGTCGTAGCTGCCTAAATTGACCGGCAGTCCCATGTCAGAAGACGTTTGCAATGACGCGCCGCCGCCGGCGCGACTGAACAAGCCAGCGCTCCAAGTGGTCAAGCGAGCCATAAAGCCATTCATAGCGAAGACTCCATCACTTGGCCTGCAGCCTCTGCGATTTCAACAACGGTTTGACAAAAGACTTGTGCCCGGTGAGGATAGTCACGGAACATGTCAAAACTGGCGCAGGCCGGTGACAGCAAAACAGCATCGCCAGATTGCGCAATATCTTTGGCAGCGTGAACCGCTTCTGGCAAAGTAGAGGCGTCGATCAGGGGCACGCCGCACAACTTCAATTCTTCACGAATGATGGGTGCATCGCGTCCAATCAAGACCACTGCGCGTGTGTAGCGCGCGACAGGTTCTGCCAAAGGTGAGAAATCTTGACCTTTGCCATCACCGCCCAAAATAACGACCACGCGACGCTCAGAACCCAAGCCGACCAAGGCAGCCACAGTGGCGCCGACGTTGGTGCCCTTGCTGTCATCAAAATATTCGATGTCATTCACAATGGCCACAGATTCAACACGGTGTGGCTCGCCTTTGTATTCTCGCAGGCCAAACAACATGGCTGCCAAACTGCAACCCGTGCTGCTGGCCAAAGCCAAAGCTGCCAAAGCATTCACTGCATTGTGTCGACCCCGAATGCGCAAGGCGTCTGCGGGCATTAAGCGTTGAATGTGAATTTCTTCCACTTCACCTTTGCGCAAGCGACGGGTTTCATCCGACTCCAAAGCCCGCACCAACCAGGTCATGCCGTTGACTGTTTCCAAACCAAAGTCGCCAGGGCGCTCTGGCATGCTAGCACCATAGGTGATGTGCTCTCGAACAACTGGCTTTTGCAATTTGGCGCGAACGGGGTCAGGCAACATGGCCATCACACGCGCATCGTCGCGGTTTAACAGCATCAAGGTCTGTTGACCAAAGATTTTTTCTTTGGCAGCAGCGTAGGCTTCCATGCTGCCATGCCAATCGAGATGGTCTTGCGTCACATTCAGCACAGTGGCTGCAGCAGGCTCAAACGGTCCTGCGTTGTCGAGTTGAAAGCTAGACAATTCCAGCACCCAAACTTCAGGCAGCTCATCTAAAGATGCCTGCAGTGTGCCCAACAAAGTGGGGCCAATGTTGCCCGCCACCTTGACTGTTTTTCCTGCACGTTCAATGAGTTGTCCGGTAAGGGCTGTGACAGTCGTTTTGCCGTTGGTACCTGTAATGGCCAAAACTTTTGGCGCGTAGTCGCGTGTGGCTTTGAGTTGCTCTAAGGCCTGCACAAACAAGCTGAGTTCACCGCCTGTCCAAAGACCCATGTTCTTGGCCGCATCCAACACAGGCGCAGTGTCCGCTGGGGCCAAGCCAGGACTTGCAAACACAGCGCGAACAGAGGTGGCTTCTACCAAACCGGCAGTGAACTGGCCTGAAATCCAGTGCACTGATGGCAACTCGGTTTTCAAGATTTCCAAATTGGCAGGGGCGTCACGGGTGTCAGCCACTGTGACTTCAGCACCTGCAAAAGCACACCATCGCGCCATGGCCAAGCCAGACGCACCCAGCCCCAATATCAAAATGTGTTGACCTTGAAGGTAGTTCATGCTCATCTCAGCTTCAAAGTCGACAGACCCACCAAGCACAAGAGCATGGTGATGATCCAAAAACGCACAACCACTTGGGTTTCTTTCCAACCACTCTTCTCAAAGTGATGATGCAAAGGTGCCATCTTCAAAATACGACGACCTTCGCCATACTTCTTCTTGGTGTATTTGAAGTAAGACACTTGCAGCATCACTGACAAGGCTTCCACCACAAATATGCCACCCATGATGGCCAACACAATTTCTTGGCGCACGATAACGGCAATGGTGCCCAAGGCGCCGCCCAAAGCAAGTGCGCCCACATCACCCATGAACACTTGTGCAGGATGGGTGTTGAACCACAAGAAAGCCAAACCTGCACCCGCCATGGCTGCGCAGAAAATCATCAACTCGCCAGTACCCGGAATGTAGGGAAGAAACAAATACTTGGCATACACAGAACTTCCCGTGACGTATGCAAACACGCCCAACGCAGAACCCACCATGACCACTGGCATGATGGCCAAGCCATCCAAACCATCGGTCAAGTTGACGGCGTTGCTTGAGCCCACAATGACCAAGTAAGTCATGACCATGAAACCAAACACGCCCAAGGGGTAGCTAACTTCTTTAAAGAAGGGGACCAACAAACCTGCCTTCGGTGGCAAGCTGACATCAAATCCAGAAATGACCCACGTCACAAACAAGTCCAACACACGCATGTTGGAGCTTTCTGAAATACTGAAGACCAAATAAAATGCAGCCAACAAGCCAATCACCGATTGCCAAAAATACTTCTCACGTGAGCGCATTCCCTCAGGATCTTTGTTAACCACTTTGCGCCAATCGTCGACCCAACCAATGGCACCAAAGCCCAAGGTCACGATGAGAACAATCCAAACAGAACGGTTGGACCAGTCAAACCACAACAAAGTACTGATGGCGATTGACAACAAAATCAACACTCCGCCCATGGTGGGTGTACCGCTCTTGGCCAAATGTGTTTCCATGCCGTAGCCGCGCACAGGTTGGCCAATTTTCAAAGCAGCCAAATGACGAATGACCGCCGGCCCCGCTATCAAACCAATCAAGAGTGATGTCAATGCAGCCATCACAGCGCGGAATGTGATGTACTGAAAAACACGTAAAAACCCCCAGTCGGGCGACAAAGATTGCAACCACTGCGCCAAATTAAGCAACATGTGCAGCCTCACTTTCGCTGACTTGAGCTAACTCGGCTTGTTCACTGACACACGCCACCACGCGCTCCATCTTCATAAATCGAGATCCTTTAACGAGCACACTGCTGAAGTGCGAAATTTGGGCAAGCACCGCCTCTTGCAATGCTTCCATGGTTTCAAAATGACGCGCACCTGCAAAGGCATGGCTGCTGTGAACACACAAACCGCCCAGAGTGAACAAGGCGTCAATGCCACGAGTTTTGGCATAGGCGCCAACTTCTGTATGAAATTCAGGGCCTTGTTGACCCACTTCACCCATGTCGCCCAGCACCATCAAACGTGGCGCTGGCAGCTCTGCCAACACATCAATGGCCGCGCGAACCGAATCGGGATTGGCGTTGTAGGTGTCGTCCACCATGGTCAAGGCGTGGCCTGAAATGTGCCATTGAGACGATTTGGAACGACCTTTCACAGGCTCAAAACTCTCAAGCCCTTTCACAATGTCGCTCAATTGCATGCCTGCCGCCAGTGCGCAAGCTGTTGCAGCCAACGCATTGAGCACGTTGTGCCGACCTGCAATGTTCAAGCGGCAAGGCAGTGTTTGAGAAGCCGCCACCAAGTTGAATTGCCAAGCACCCGTTGTCCAGGCAATGTCATGTGCTTGTACGTCACCCTCTTCAAAACCGAAGGTCATGACCTGGCGCTTATCAGCCAAACTGCGCCACACGCTGGTGTAAGGGTCGACTGCCGGAAAAACTGCCACACCATGATTTGGCAGTGAACGAATCCTCGCCATTTTCGAGCGCCACCGCCTCTACAGTGGCCATGAACTCTTGGTGTTCGCGTTGTGCATTGTTGACCAAGCCAATGGTGGGGTGCGCATAGCGCGCCAGAACTTCAATTTCACCAGGGTGGTTCATGCCCAATTCAATGACTGCGCGGCGGTGCGCTGCACGCAAGTTGAACAAAGTCAGCGGTACGCCAATCTCGTTGTTCAAATTGCCCTGCGTCGACATTGACGCCTGTGAAGCATCTGCACGCAACACTGAAGCAATCATTTGCGTCACGGTGGTTTTGCCATTGCTACCGGTTACACCAATCAAAGCGAGGTCAAATTGTCGACGCCATTGCGCAGCCAACTCACCCAGTGCTTGACGAGCACTAGGCACGCACAAAGCTGGAATGGTGACACCTTGCAAATGCTTTTGTGTATCGCTGCTTTGTAAATCTGACGATTCAAACAAGACAGCCACAGCCCCTTGATTTTGAGCCTGCAATAAAAAGGCCGTGCCATCAAAGGTCTCGCCTTTCAAAGCAATGAACAGATCACCCGCTACAACGCTGCGGCTGTCGGTGCGAATGGCTTGAACTGTGACCGATGGCGAAGTCGAGAGGGTGCTCTGTACAAGTACAGCAGATGGCAACCAAGCCTGCAATTGCGACAGACTGATGTTCATGACCGAGCCCCCTCTAATGGGCGTTGGTTGGCGCGCAGCACCAAAGCTTCGTGTGCATGTAAACGATCGTCAAATGCATGCTTCACGCCAGCAATTTCTTGTGTGTCTTCATGGCCTTTACCGGCAATCAGAATGACATCGCGTGAATTGGCTTGCATGATCACATGGGCAATGGCTTTGGCACGGTCAATCTCTTGATACGCTGCCAAAGGCGCTTTCATGCCCTTCAGCATGTCTTGCAAAATGGCAGTTGGCGACTCAGACCTTGGGTTGTCACTGGTCAGCACCACATGATCGGCAACAGATTCAGCGGCCGCCGCCATCAAAGGACGCTTGCTGGCATCGCGATCACCACCACAACCCAACACGCACCAAAGTTGAGAGTCCAAGGCGCCTGAAATCAGTTTCAAATTGGCCAAGGTCTGCAACACTGCATCGGGGGTGTGTGCATAGTCGACCACCGTCAAAGGCAAATCAATGCCAACGACACCGGGTACTTTTTCCATGCGACCAGGTACAGCCTGTAAACGAGCACAGACCGCTAAGGCTTGGTCTAATGGAATACCCAAAGCACGCAAAGTCGCCATCACGCCCAGCAAGTTGTCTACGTTGTAGTCACCCATCAAGTGAGTTTGAATGTGCAAGACTTGTTCAGCCTCTTTGACATCGAAAGCCAAGCCAGCGGCAGTGCGTTGCAAATTCAACGCTTGCAAACGTGCGGGGTGACCTTGGCTGGAGCAAGTCCAGAGCGTCAAAGATTTTTCAGACGCCAATTTGGCTGCCAATTGCGCGCCATGTGCATCGTCTACATTGACAACGGCAACTTCCAAATCAGGCCAAGCAAACAAAGCTTCTTTGGCTTGCCAATAAGCCGCCATGGAGCCGTGATAGTCCAAATGATCTTGTGTGAAATTGGTAAACACCGCCAACCGAATGCGCGTTCCTGCCAAACGTTGTTCTGCAATACCATTTGAGCTGGCCTCAATGGCGCAATGCGTAACACCCGTTGTCACAAAGTTTCTAAATTGCGCTTGCAACAAAACTGGATCGGGGGTGGTCATGCCAGTTGAGACCAAGTGAGGTGGCTCGCCCACACCCAAGGTACCCACTACTGCGCAGCGCGAAGGCTGAGATGCATTGTTCAATTCGTTGAGCGCTTGTGCCAACCACCAAGTGCTAGACGTTTTGCCGTTGGTACCCGTCACAGCCACAACCTTCAAAGCCTGGCTGGGTTGCTCGTAATATGCATCGGCAATCCAGCCTGTATCGGCCTTCAAACCTGAGTACGTGGCCAGTTGCGTGTGCCCGGTGTTGTGCCACTCTGTTGTCCAGGCTTCGCTGCCTTGTGCTTCGACCAAACAAGCTGCCGCACCTTGTGCCAAGGCAGACTTCACATACGCACGGCCGTCTGTGGCTGCACCCGGCCAAGCGATAAATGCATCGCCCATTTGCACCTTGCGACTGTCGGTGCAAAGCACACCGGTCACGTGTTGACGCAGCCATTGAGCGGCTTGAGCAGGGCTGTGCAAAGTTTGCATCAGAACGACTCCTCCACTGCATTGGCCACAATTTGTGGTTTGACGCTCATGTCGGGCTGCACACCCAACAAACGCAAACTTTGCTGCACCGTTTGACTGAACACTGGCGCTGCCACGTCTCCACCGTAGTAGCGACCATTGGTCGGCTCATCAATCATCACGGCCACCACTATGCGGGGCTTGTCGATCGGGGCAATGCCAACAAACAACCCACGGTATTTTTTAGTGGCGTAGCCCTTGCCTTCTTGCTTGTGGGCCGTCCCTGTTTTGCCGCCAACTGAGTAACCCACAGTTTGCGCTTTTTGGGCTGTACCGCCAGGACCTGCGGCCATGTTCAACATATGGCGCATGGCTTGCGCATTGTCTGGGCTGATCACAGGAACGCCGACTGGTATTTGGCCGTTCTTGATCAAAGTTGCAGGCATCGATTTGCCGTCGCTTGCAAAGACGGTATAAGCCCGTGCCATTTGGAACAAGCTGACTGATACGCCGTAGCCATAACTCATGGTGGCCTGCTCTACGGGTCGCCATGTTTTGGCAGCTCGCAAACGACCGCTCAC
>JACCDP011042258.1_pt1 | contig 11873 bp, 11 predicted proteins | sample 7445841 | NCBI WGS metagenome assembly JACCDP01 (sample SAMN15323441, study PRJNA562643) | freshwater metagenome | isolation source: river surface water | place: USA:Blue River Watershed | collected 2017-08-17
TACAGTTTTGATACGAATCACAGGATGGAAACCGCCGCATTCGTCTTCGTCTTTAGGCCTTGGTTGTACCATCAGAGGAGGTATGGATACTATCAGAGGCATTGTTTTTTTATTTTTTAAAAAATGATCTGGTTTAATGTTTTTATCTGAAAATAATTAATCAATAATATTTATGGGGGAGTTTTGATTTGAAAGAAATTCGATAAGGGCGCTTTTGACAAACATCTTTACTTGAAATGTTACAAGTTGAATGTATACAATAACCGGAATGTCTTTGTTGGGTTGGTGAGATGGGCTTCTCCAAAGATCCAGCACCCAATAGTGGGGTAAATTAACATCATTGAACAAGGTATAAAGCCTACATTTCCAATGTTGACCTGGTATACTTCTGAGTTGGTCATATCCTGCTATTGTTAGTGTTTGAGGATTAAAATAGCATTGTTCAATTTTAAACATGCGACGTTCTATTCGTTTTATCAATAGTTTGTTTTGAACGTGTTGAAAATGTTGAGAGGGGATGTTATTCACGTTTTCGTCGTCGTCTTTGTTGCCTTCTAGTTGGTTTTCTTCGGACTGGACTTCTTGGCCCGACTTCAGGTTGATGATGGAAGAAGTTCCTTGGGTTTGATCTGCCATGGTATTTGTTATCTGAAAGAAGGAGAGTAGATGTTAGTTGTTCATGTGCACAAGGTTATTATATTCATTTTTTAAGAACGAACTTAATATATAGTACACTTTATTTTTGACGTGATGACTGATAAGATACAGTCGTACACGATGAGGATATATTGGATAAGGATAATCTACTACATCTTCATCCCGTTTATCATTGTCGCTTTTTTCGTCGAACTCGGGAACAAAACGAAGAATCCAATACAATGGAATTTTCGCTTCGAATAAAAGTTGATGTACTCGTTCTCGCCAACGTGTAGTGCTGCGGCGGTTTAGATTTTGAATTCCATCGATCAAAAGAAAGTGGGGTCCTATTACAATTTTTTCGATGGCTGAAAGATGGTTGTGAATTCGAGTGACGGTACAGAGAAAGTCTTCTTGATTCCACAGAGGAGCAGGCGGTGCTGGTCCTGCTGGTCCTGGTGGTGAAGGAGGTGATGGGGGAGGAGAAGGTCCTTCAGTAGGTGTTGGAGGTGGGGACGGTGTAGGCGTAGTAGGTTGAAAGGATTCATAGTCAATTGGATCGTCAATGTATTCGGTTGGTTTATCTGACTTTTTAATGGTTTTAGTTTGAATTTCGTTGTCTACATCCATTGAGGAAGCCATTGTGTTGTTGTTATTATTTCTGTAAAAAGAAAAAATATATATATATTGGAGAGGGGGGGGGTTAAATCCATGTTTTTGTGATCCAGGGATGATGGGTTAGTTGGTGAAGAGTGATTCGGTCGTATTTTGATAACATCCAGTTTAATAAATTGATCACATTAAGAGATAAAGTCTGGTTACGGGGCGGAATGGTTAATGGGGTGGCAATTACATCATCAGTCGAATTGAATGGTTTTTCGTTAAATAATAATTTATACAAAATTATTCCTAAATTCCAAGTGTAAAGACCGTCAGCGGTGTATTTTTTTGTTTCTAAATATTCGGGTGGAGCAATTTCATCAACCAGTTGAGCTGTAAGTTCATCAGCATCGTCAAATTGAGAGACTGAGCTGAAGTTGGTAATTTTGACTTGATTTGTTCTGACATCAATAAGTATGTTGTTAAGGGTAAGTTTTCGATGTAAAATATTTTGTTTAAAACATTCTTGAACAGTAGTGACAAGTTGTTTGAAGATTGTATGTCCAATTTTTTCTGAAACAGCGCCGTTTGTAGACAAGAAAAATTGAAGATCCATGTGACCAAAATTTTCCATGACCAGAAAGTAGATATTAGACTTTATGGCATAATGATCTAAATAGGTAATAACGCCTGGTACATGTAGCAATTTTTTAAGAATACTTGCTTCTGCTAGTTTGCACGGTTCTGGTGTGTAGACAGACTTGATGAGAACTTTTGCTCTAGTTATTTTGTTATGTCCATAGGCTAGAGCATTATATTTTCCACGGAGCATGGTTCTTTTTAGGTAGTATTTTTGGGTGAATCGTTGAACTTCGGGTAAATGGGTGTTGTATTGAATTCTGTCCAGAGCCCAAAAAGCCATCTTTTTTTATATCTGAAAATATTGATATGGGTTTTTTACAATTTTAATGGTAGACTACCCGTGGCGGAAATAAAATAGCGTTTATTGGGAACATAATTGGAAAATATATTTTTACTCATATGCGATTTAAAAATTAAGAAGTCAGGGGATTTAAAAAATATATTGTAGGCAAGAAAAGGGGTTTTTTTAGGGTCAATATTAGATTCATGATATTCTTTCTGAAAAGAGGTATTGAGACCTTTCATATGTGTCAAATATTGAGTATTACTTTTGTTGTAGAGTCTGTAACATTTTTCAGCGAGATATTCTCCGCATTCGTAGAAACCTTCTTCTACCCAAATGCCAGATATTTTTGTACCACATTCAAAATGTTTATTCATTTGACTTTTGAAGAGGGGTTTCAAAAATGGACTAACATTATCTTCAAGTTGTTTATGTTTGACTAAGAAATGGGCACTGTCCGTGTCCATGTATAAAAGTTGGGCTAGTTTTGGGTTTAAAAATTGAAGCAGGAAATACAGTCTCCGTAAGAGGATAATTTTACTGTTAAATAAAATATAACATCCCACATGACCTAAAAGGGTGGGAAATGACTCGTCATATTCTTTTTCAATTTGAATTAGAAAAACGTTTTTTTCCATTTCGAAACATGATTTAATTTTATTGCTCTGAGATGGTTTTTTACGACGGTTTTCATATTGTTTGAATTTTTGGGAAGAAATGTTACAAAGGGTGTAACCATAGCACGAGTTGAGCATTAATTTGATCAATTCGGCTTGAACTTCATAATTTTGTTTTTTTTCAGGATTTTGTTCGTGTTTTATAAGAGTTTTAAGATTTTTTCGAAGAAGTAATTTACTTTCTATACTTTCTCTTAGATAATCATCTAATTGGAAAAAAAGGGCATGGTAAATATCTGGAGTTTCTTCAAAGCCGAATGATTTGTGTAGAAAATTAAAATACTCAGTGCTCATTACCATAAACTGTTTGTTTTCGTGAACACTCACTACTCGAGTGGCAGTATGACATTTGGTAATTTGTTCCTGAGTATAAGGAGAAAGTTGTTTTAGCCCGTATTCAATTTTTTGAATAATAAATCCAAATATAGGATTTTGGTTAGTTTTTTTAATCTTTAGGTTTTTTACTACAATCATTCCTGTAAGGGTGCCATTATAGATGTTGTTTAAAAATGATGTATAAGTGTAGCTGTTGTTAAATGACATGAGAAATTTTGCATCTGTAACCAAGCGATGTTGTGGGAAATGACATTCTGAAATTTCCACATATTCAATAGTAGTATTGGTTGGCAAATTTTCTTTGAAATGGTCAAGGTAGTGTTTACAAAGTTGTTTAATTTCTTGGGCGACTTTTATAGTTTGTTGTAATTTTTCATTGTCCTTGTCCGTGTTTGCTATGGGACAGCCTAATACATGTCCATGAAAATAAACTGATTGATATTGGATGAGTTTGAGATGAATAGTTCCTGTAGCAAGGTCTCGGAAGGATAAAAACCCATCAAGGGGGAAAGTGCCACCGAAATATAATTGTCCCATTGCAGTGAATCCTGATTGAAATCGTAATATTTCTATATTCGGATTTGATTGGAAAGATTTGAGATAATGGGTCAAGGCATAAAATTCATTGTAAAATCGGGGAGGTTTACTGATCAGTTTGAAACGGTCTGTTTGGTGATTTCCTTCTTTATTTACCATGTGACAGTATTTCTGCAATTTTAATGTTTTATAATAATTATGACAATGGAACAGATGATCATAGTCATTCACTGTAAATCTTGAATAAAATAATGGTGTATTCACAGGTATTTTTTTGACGGAAGCACTGGGGTAAAGAGATCGAATGTCAAGGGTTGAGATTCCACTAGGTTTTTCATTAAATTGTTTGGTCCATTCTCCGCAATGTGAAAAGTTTGGCCATGCTTTGGTATTAAGAGTGGGTTTTTCTAGATAGTTGAAATGTTCATTAATAGAAACTGATTCGTCGATTTTACCATGAACAAAACTGGTGCATAACCCTCCAGTGACCGCCTGTTTTATCATGTAATTGTAAAATGTATTGTTAATTTCTTTGGGCGCTAAAAGTTTTGTTATTTGTTTTGAAGGTTCGATGATGAAGAACTGTTGGTAGGCTAAACTGGATTGAGAATAGTTTCTTCGTAAAAATATATTCAACGGTTGGGCTTGGTTGAGATAGGAGTTGAATAGGGTTAGCAGTATTGAATGTAATAGAGTACAGTCTTGAACTAGATAGTAGGTTCCGAAATCATAAAGAGATTTGAATTTTTTTTCCTTAAATATAGCTTCAGCATTGATACGGGATTCCAAAGAAGGTGTTTTATTAAAGAAGCTGTCTTTCCAAAATGTATTGTCAGTAGGGTGCAATGAATGTATATTTTTAATTTTTTCTATTGTTTGGGCTTGGTTGTATGGGAAAACTAGTTTGGACACCGGCAAGTTAAATAGTTTTCCTATTTTGTCCAGAGTCATCGTAGAAGAAACTAAATTTCGTATATCTTTGATATATAACTTCATGGTCCATTTATTGTACAGGACTTTTTTATTGTTCGTTGATGTTGAAGGTTGTTTGTGATAAAAATTATTTTTGTTTATGCATAGAATGGAAGATATTGAGGCTCCTTTTTTGAATATCTTTATTTTTTGATGCAGCATACTTTGAATCAATATTAGGCTGTTGCATAATAGGTAGTTGTCATAGTTTGAACCATTAAAAGAGGTAAGGACACATTCAAAGATAATTTCTTGTAAACGTTGGTGCATTAAAAAGAACAACCCTCTTTTTTGAACCAAGAGCAAAGATGTTTGGAATGTTTTCAACAGCGGTTTCAGCAATATATATTTGATCAAAGAGGCAAGAATGTTGCGCTGATAGATATAGGCTAGAAAGTTTGAAACCATTTGAGTTGTATTGGTTTGGTCAGGTTCTTTAGATTTGTTTGGCAAATGATTATTTCCGATGTGAAAAGTTTTGACATAGTTTTCAGAGGGAGTATGTTGTTTGAGCAGAGTACACAGTTCTTTGCTACATTCGGTTGTATTTATGGGCTCGAGTTTACTTTTAAATGTAGGCCAATGTATGGTTGAGTATATTTTGGTTGGTTCACTGGTTACATACCGTTTCAGTTTAAGAAACAAAACCGCAGGTAGATATCGATTGAAAATGTCCATTAGTTTTTCAATTGGTAATGGGTCATATAATCCTATAATGTATAATTGTTGTATGCCAGTGTTGATTTTTTTATGTTGCGACTCCTGGAATACATTTTCAAATTCTATATCCGGACTGAGATTGTTGTAGGATTTATTGAGCGCTTCTGTATCGTAGCTGTAAACAAAGAATTGGGGTGCAGTTTTTTATATATATTTACAAAAGAATATGTTATATTTGCTATAATAAAAAAATGTATAAAAACTAGCATACCTGAGAAACGATATTTCACTGCAAACTTTTAAAGTTGTTTTCAGGCTATCAGTTAACAGACCAAAGGATTCTGAGAGGGAATAATGAGAAGGGAGATTTTTAAAAACAGGATTGTATCGGGTGCTCTGAACTGATTAAAAAACGGACTTACCTAGATTTTCATAAAGGAAATTTTTTTGATTCGATGTGGCAGCTGTAAATAAAATAATGGAATATGAATAATGACTTGTTCTGCAGAGGGGGGGGGGGATGACCCCCTGACAAATTTTCAGTGCAGAAGTAAAAAATGAACAAAAAAAACTATTTTACCTAAAGGCTTAAAAGTTTTGTTGTTGGGTGCATGGTACCGTTCAGTGTCTGGATGTTCGCAGATACAATATGATTGGTTCAACATATCTTTATTTGGACGGGAGTTTGATTTAAATTCATATTTTCCTTCTGTCAGGTGTGTATTTGAGAATACATTTTTTCGATTAAATATAATGTTGTTGTTGGTCGGTAATTCTAGGACATATATATCATAAGTAGATCCATGCAGGTGAGGGATTAGAAAAAGATGCAATATAGACTCTGAGTTGTTATTGTTGTAATGACCTATGATATTTTTACTGATGGATTTTATATGTTGACTTCTTACAAAGGTAGGCGTTGAATAAAGGACGATTGAAAAGGGTTTTTCAACATGTTTGTGTTTTAAAATAGATTCAATGTCATGAAGAGTAACTGGTTCTGATTGAAAGGAAAAGTTAAAGTTGGGTAGCTGGTTGATGAGAAGAGGATGGCATGACGTTGAGGAAATACTGTAGTATTTAGATTTATGTTCCAGAAAGGTAATTTGATGAAAGCTGTTTGATGACTGTTGACAAAACCGTATGTATGGGTTTTGAAATTTGTAATAGGGTAAAAAGCATACTTTGGTGTGGTTACATTGAAAAGTCTCTTGGTATTCGGACTGTTTGCGTCTAAATTTTATAAGGTTGATTGGTATTCCCAGGATCCAGGAGATGTGTTTGAGAAAGGCAATGAAGTCAATAGTAGGATTCCATATTCGTGGGGTCAATTTAATTGTTTCGACTAGACTTTGATACTGTTTCATCTGAGGTTGGAATTGCCTGCAATGGTCCCAGACATGTTGCAGCAACATATCTATAAAAATAGTTTTAAAAAAGTAGGTAAGGGGAAATGAGTATATCTATATATTTTTTATCGAGAAGGAAGAAAAAATCCGGATATACTGTAAATACCTAGTGACGAATTGCCAAAGAAAGTCTGGTGATTTGATTGAAGTTGAAGTTCGCAGCCCCATTGATTGATAAAAGCGGTAATATTGTCAATGCAGACAACCATTGTTGGGACTATGTTAGAGATGAAAAAGAGCGTTTTCTGAAATAAAACGGGTGGGTAACTTTTATTTAAAGAGTCAAAAGTGATTTTTTAAGCCTGTCATCGTCGTCCTCGTCGTCATCGTTGTCGTCATCGTCAATAAAGGATAGCATGCGCCATGTTTCATCTAATCCTGTAAAGTAGTGTTATTGCTTTTTGTAGGGGTAAAAAATGGATACACCAACTTTTTTTTAAGTTTTATATATATTTTAGAAAAACGTTTGTACCTACCATAATGATGAATTTGTTTTTTCTTGGATTCTATTTGTAGTTCTGCAATAAAAAAAATGTTTTTTTAATGTATGGTTATGAGATTTGAATTATATATATGTGAGACCATGGAGATATAAAGCACCTGGGAAGAAATGATGTAGCGGTAAAAGTTGCAGGTGACAGAGTGTTTCTCCAGGATATAGATCAAAGGATTTGGGGGCAATAATAGTAAGAGATAATTCGTGCCATGTAGAGGACAACCAATAGTTGGAAATAATTTTATATTTTGTTTGAGGATTATTAATTTTAATGATGTGATGTTGGGGTAAAGAAGTGAGAATTATCCCTAGTTCAATTTTTACCCATTGATTGGAGGGTATATGCTGCAGTTTTGGAGCCGAGATCTTCAGCCGATTGTTGGGTAGACTTTGGGGATGATTGGCCCAGGGATGCATCTTCATAAATTTTATTTCCATATCTGAAAATAATGGATAGAATTTTATAGATAAACGTAGGATGGTACATACGGGGTCATAGGGTTATGCTGCATAATCATTTCTTCTATCCAGTAGACCACCGGATCATGGGGACGGATGTGAGGAAATTTTAAATCAGGACAAAGGGTAAGAATGGTATTTGATTTGCTCAGAAATCTTACAACTTTTTTTAAAATATCAGGAATTTGGTTTTTGTGAAACTGTTTAAAATTGAACTTGTTGGCAAAAATGGAGTCATCGTCAATATAAAACATGGAGTGAGCCATGCGAACCGAACTGTCATCAGGGGAAGAAACAAATCTTAGAAATTTCGAATTTAGTTCTTTCCATGTGAAAACGGATTGTTTGTTTTCACAAATGTATGGATTGACTAATTCTGGAGGGATCCAGAACTGAGAGGACGGATCGCTGTAGATGAGGTTAAGAGGAGGATGTATAAATAGGTCCCTTTTGATCAGATCGTTTTTTAACAGGAAAGTCTGAGCATCGTTCACAATGTTCACATGAGGGGTACAAAGATTGTACAGGTCAGGCAGGTAGATTGTGTCTGTATTAAAGCATTCTTTAAGTGCTCCATTCAAGGTCATGACCTTGTAGTTTCCACGATCATACATATTGTCCTTATTTGCAAGGTCTTCGATCAGAGAAGTGAGTTCATCAGGCCTGAAGTAAAGACTGAGGTTGTATTTGTTTTCCACAATAAATTTGGCCAGAGGTGACTCGGGTTTGAAAATCCACCATTCTGCATATTCGAGGCATTTCTTGTTCAACACCGGTATGAGTTGAGTATCCAGAAATTCCAGGTAGAGTTTTGTCAGTTGATGTTTGAAGGGGTCACGGCATGTAACGCATGTTTCTAAAAAAACATTAAAGACATATACAAAATTTGAAGGTCTTTTTATTTGTATTGAATTTTTTTGTTTATTAATGGGGGGGGAGGGGTTCTGTATGTATATGGTTGGGCTTTTTATATTCACCTAGGTGTTGCTCCATTTGTTCAGAGACGGCTTCACATTGTTGTAAGTAACGGCTGTAATCGTGAACGCGGTCCATTGTTGTGTTTAGCCCTATTTGTCTGGAACAGAGAAAAGTTAATTCATGAGTTTTTGCAGGATAAATGACAGGACAAAATGAAGTTCATCCGACTCTAAATGTCGTAATTGAGTTTGACTACACAAAATCAAATGGTGATCAAAATAAAATTGTATATGTACAGGGGTAGTATGAGAGGTTGATTTAGTTGAAGAACGGGTTGTTAGTTCTATTGAGGTGGTGTTATAAGTTTCAGAACAAGCCAGATAATAGGATGGTTTATCATAATTGGTGATAATTTCATCATGCATGGAAGGTCCATAGGATGGTAGAGGGGGATATTTATAGTGGATAAGTTTTGAGTATTCATACCAGATTTGACAAAACATGGATTTAAATTTTGTTCGATCCTGATGGGTTAAGATGGGCAACCATTGAGAATGAAATATGACTTGGTTGTTAAAAACGAACTGAGTTTGGTGCATTGATTTGAAAGTGAGGGTATGGTCTGGTTTAATAGGAAAATGAACAATAATTTTGTTATTTGTGATTTGTATATAACCGTTTGTTTGGACCAAAGGGTCATCTAATTTATATATATATTGTTGAGAAAAGTGACAGCCGGACTCTTTCTCTTCCTCTGTTGCTACTGAAGTAGTTTTTGGTCTCGTCGAGTCTGGTGGGTCGACAGGGTCAAGAGGGACCTGATGGAATTTTTTTTATTTTCTTCTATGTATTAAAGGTATAAAAGTCATGATAGGGATTAAAAGTTAGATCAGTTTTTCTCATAGAAATAAAACAATTTTTAAATAGGTGAATTGTAATTTTTTTTAAACGAAGAGGAAAAAGAAGAAAAGTTCCTTGAAACAATCAGGGGTTGATACTGTATTTATACTGCTCATATTTGAAAATACGACTTATCTGAAAATACAATATGGGAGGGGGGGGTTGTTTTTTTTATAATAAATAGTTCCGTTTCAGTACAGAATCAGTCCACCATGCACTGTACGATTTCATTTTCTTATCTTTTATCCCATAAAATGTTGATTGGTACTCTTGTTGGGGTAAAACAGACCTAATACAGTCAACTTTTGGATTTTTCAATATTATGAAATACATATCAGTGGTGGTGTGTGTTCCTTTGTGCAAAATAATTTTAAAATCTTCATCGTTGCGGACGATTTGAATTGGATAACTGATCGAACAAATGACTCTGTTATTCAAGGCTTTGTTTTTAAAAAGTGGCTTTAGTATGTGTCGTTCAACGTTGGAGCTGATATAAACATAGATTTCTCTGTCATGGGGATTTAAATTCAGTACAATGGGTATATTAGATTCAGCCAGCAGTAGAATGATCTGTTCATCTTTGGGGCAGAGCTCTGAAAGAAGGAAAGAAATTGTCTTTGTTTGAAAACAGATATGACTGTTACAAGGAAATTCTTTTGGGGAAAAAGTGGATTTTTTTGTTACCGTAGCCGAAGAGCATGTTATTGATGATTTCTGAGATTGTTCTGTTAGCATGAATCCAGCATGGTACAGTGAAACAGGCGACTATGGCTGAAAGTGGGAATAGGAGGGGTGATAATGAGGAACACAATAATGTTGAACTATAAGGTGGGTGTTTTGATAAAAACCTACCTGCCCATATGATGTGAGGAACCAATAGATAAGCAACAAGTTCGCCCCCCGCGCACATGGTTAAGAAAATAACAAAAATGTGTTCTGCAACAGGGAGAATATATGATTTTAAGATATATTGCAAAAAATAGGGATCAGGGGACATGAAAATAACGATTTGAATTAGAATTTAAAAAGCCGCTTACATTTTTTTGTTTGAAGACAGAAGGAAGAGAATGAGTTGCACATGATTTTGTCGTCCTTTCAGAAAAAAGGAGCCTGTTTATATTTAAGACATGGGCACCTGTTGTAACACAATGGAAATTTCTTTATACTTTTAAGATAATACCGTTTACGTTTTTTAAAGGTTGAGTAAGGTTGGAAGAGTATGGTCCATGTTTTCAATACATGGTCAAGTTTATAAAGGTTAAATACATGATCTGATCCAAAAATGGATTTGAAATAGGGTAATTTTGAGTGATCTATTGAAAAATAAAATGTATTTTGGACTATAGCAGGAAACACGGTACATATCATGAATAAATTGTTGCTTTCTGCATAGGCCGAGGCCAGAAGGTGAGTGAAATAAATTTTAATTTTATCAAAAAACCAGGGTGAATTTACAAAGCAAGGTAGGAATAATTTTGAAATACACAAATGAAACATATCGTGCATGGATAAATACGTTGTAATTTTGTATATGATATTTTCGGACAGGTTTTTGTTGAGAGTGGTGTGTGAATTCTGGCTGATGAATGTTGTGCTGAATTTGTCGAATTCCAACTGAAGTTTGTAGAATCGAAATTTACTCGGGTTTTTGGCCTAAAAAGGTAGAAAACAAACGTTGGATATTTCTTGTCTATATATATATAAAATGAGGGGAAAGTACTAGAAAGATAAATGAATGCATACCCGTGTCCAGTACATATTCGGCATGGTGACCAATGCAGAACCATCGGGTAACTCGACGCTGAATTCTTCGTTCGTGTATATATTATTAACTCGTTCTAACGGCACTTCTTCGGAATCAAACTTCATACCCAGATAAGTCGTCATGATTGAACTTTATCTGAAAGTATTAAGTCATAATTTCGATAGATATGTACAATTGACTCTGATCTTTGAATTGTACAAGTCGTTTATCGGCGTCAAAAATTCTAAATTCTAAAACGCTGTTTAACGGAAGATTTTTTTGAAAGGGTAAGTATATGTCAGTGTTAAAACCAGACACAAATTTATCGATATCATCGTTGTATGTCAACATACTCAAAATACGACCATATGAATTGGGAATTTGAAAAGTATTGAAAGTTAAAAAGTTTGAAGCGACTGAATGATCTGTTTTGAATGTTAAAAAGTAAGGCGATTTATAATAGGGGGACTTTACATAAGGGTACCCATCGGTAATCATACCATGAGTTATGCCGGATAGACTGGCAACCCGATAGACTAACTCATTAGGAAGAAGGGCAGAAGCCTTGGTTTTTGTTTTCCAGACATGAGGGGGAAAAAAGTAA
>JACCDP010188177.1_pt1 | contig 11871 bp, 10 predicted proteins | sample 7445841 | NCBI WGS metagenome assembly JACCDP01 (sample SAMN15323441, study PRJNA562643) | freshwater metagenome | isolation source: river surface water | place: USA:Blue River Watershed | collected 2017-08-17
GAGATTATCTATTCGAACGAAGAATATCGAATCTATGCGTAAGTCGACAGTTAAAACAAAAATCACCGGCTCGGTACTTCTAATCCTTATTCTAACTGGCTCACTTTCTGCCATTTTCAATTTTTTGATTAATACAAAAATAGATTGCAAGGTAAATCCATGTGCTGAGATATTTAGTGACAATCAAGTTATTCAGTTTGTCGAAATTTCTTTCTTAAATCAAAGTGGGGTAAGCAGAGAAAAACTTGAAATTAAAAATTCAATCGAAATTTCTAAGAATGAAAATGATATATCAATTGATATACCTCAGTTAAAACCTGAGTTTTCTAACCTTAAACTAAAGTTAAAAGATCTTAAGGGAAATTCCAAGATAACTTTGAGAATTAATGAAAGTAGATCAGTTTATGTATTCGTTGATGAAAAGGTTGCATATAGCCACAGATACGAAATGCCAGTTTTTCAGATTAATCCCAAGCAGTTAGCAAGCTATGAAGGCATCGATCCATCCACCCAGAATGTAAGTGCTAACTACATTGTCAAAAATCCTGGATTCTTGGAAACTAGTCGAATTTTATTGGTTCTAATTTTGATACTTACAATCACATATTTGATTTCACTGAATTATCAAAAATCAACTCCAGTTGATCACTACTCAGAGGCGCACAAACCCTGGTTCATTTCCGGCATAGCAATCTTTTGGATAGCTTCTATCGTGCTTACCTTTACAAAACCTTTCGACCCAGTGGGGGCAGAGAATCCTGGTTTGTTCGGTCCTATAGGTGCTGCATTTTCTGATTATTTTCAGATATCTCAGATTGGCCAATTCAATAAGCCATATGAATTAGGTGGTGTGAATTATCCACCTGCTGCTTTGTTTGCTGGAAAAATACTATTTGGTGCATTTCCAGGTTTACCAGGATTCGTTCTTTTCGCTAGTGCCTCTCTTGGCTTGATATTTTATCTAGTGCGAAAAAGTGGCATCATTAAGTCTCTGCGCACCGCGTTACCAGTTATCTTTTTTTATCCGCTGGTATTTGGGTTAGTCCGAGGAAACTTCGACATTGTGGCTATTTGTTTGATTTTTTATTCAATAAATTTCGCGGATAAGTTTAATGGAAGAATTTCTACATTATTGTTGGCGTTTGCAGTAGCAGTAAAAATATGGCCAATAGTTTTTGTCTTATACTTCTATAAATGGAAAAATAAAAAGTTAGTTATTGAGACTCTGCTCTACACATTTTTGCTGACAATGTCTTCGGCATATTTGTTGGGATACAGGCATTTGAATGAGATCTTTGAAGTTGTATCTTCTTCATTTCTTTCTGCAGATAACGTTACAACGCAGGCTTTTCACTACTGTTACTCGATAACTTCTATCATTTTCTTTGCGCATTTATTTCTAACTGCAGATTCACCGTGGGACCCCTTAAAATCTGAAATACAAGGCTCTGTCATGTTCACAGATGGAATTTTTGCAAAATCTATTCTTGTCTTGCTACTACTTTTATTGGTAACAGCAGTTTTTAAGACTCGAAGCAAAAGGCAAACATTCTTGTTTTTATCTGGAATTGCTCTGTTGCTACCAACGCCCTCCTATACATATAGGGCAGCAATACTTTTAGGATGCTTCATTTTATTTAACTCTGAATCATTAGAAAGAAGATCGGAAAATTCTAAGGGTGGTGCATTCTTGAGGAACATCCAGTTGTGCATGTGGATACCCATTTTTGCACCAGGCGTATTCTTTTTTGCACGAAATTCTGAGATTTCAACCGCATCACTCCTCCAGCCACTTGCATTATTGATTCTTCTTGGTATTGAGATGTATTTGCTTTTTTCCCAAGGGTTGCACTTCCAAAGAAGGCACCTGTTCTCTAGGATTAAGCCATGAAAGTTGTGTTGTTGGCGGGAGGATTAGGCACTCGCCTACGTGAAGAAACTGAGTTTCGCCCCAAGCCCATGGTTCCGGTTGGTGGCAAACCAATCCTTTGGCACATCATGAAAAACTTTTCATCATTTGCATTGAATGATTTCGTGGTTTGTGCCGGCTATAGAGGAGAAGTTATTCGACAGTACTTCAGAGATTTTGAAACCATGAATTCAGATTTCACAGTTCGAATTGGTTCAAAAACCGAAATAAAAAGTCATGGAAAATTAGAAGAATCAGGTTGGGTCGTAACAGTTGCTGATACTGGTCAAGAAACAATGACCGGTGGACGACTATTTAAAGTCAAAGACTATGTGGGCGATGAAACTTTTATCTGCACCTATGGTGATGGGCTAGCCGATGTCGATATTTCACAATTACTCAAGTTCCACAAATCTCACGGAAAGATCGCGACTGTAACAACAGTTCGCCCTATTTCTCGTTTTGGTGTTTTAGATTTAAAGGAAGATGGGACCGTTGAAAGATTTCGTGAAAAGCCGCAAGCTGATGGATGGATTAACGCCGGATTCTTTGTATTTGAACCAGCTATTTTCAATTACTTAAATCAAGATTCAGTTTTAGAAACAGCACCCTTATCTACTCTTGCGGCCGAAGGCCAACTTGTTGCCTTCAAACATGAAGGCTTTTGGCAGCCGATGGATACATTCAGAGAACTAACCATTTTGAATGAAATGTGGGATTCAAATTCAGCACCTTGGAAAGTATGGAAATGAGTTTCTGGTCGGGTAAGAACGTTCTTGTTACAGGGGCAACAGGGTTAGTTGGTTCGTGGTTAGTTCAGGACCTACTTTTGCAAGGAGCTAAGGTTTCTTGTTTGGTTTGGGATGCGGATCCCACATCGGAGTTGATTTCAAGTAAATTAATAGATCAAACTTTAGTAATCAATGGCGATTTAGCTGATGTTGCCGCATGCGAAGAAGCGATAAGTTCCAGCAAATGCGAATATGTATTTCATCTCGGCGCTCAAACAATTGTTGGCGAAGCCATGCAGGATCCAGTGAGAACCTTCAGATCTAATATTCAGGGTACGTGGAACTTATTGGACTCTATTCGAAACTCGAAAACCCCAATTAAGAGCGTTGTAGTGGCTTCGAGTGACAAGGCTTACGGGACAGCGAACACTCTTCCGTACAAAGAAGATTTTCCCCTTCATGGCGATGGCCCATATGATGTTTCAAAAACATGCACAGATTTGCTGGCTCAATCGTATGCAACCACTTACGGACTACCGATATCAGTTGCCCGCTGCGGCAATATTTACGGTGGTGGAGATTTGAACTGGAGCAGAATTGTTCCAGGAACAATAAAAAGTCTCTTAATGGAAGAAACCCCGATACTTAGAAGTGATGGCACTTTTATTCGAGATTATGTTCACGTAGATGACATCGTCGGAGCTTATTTGTTTCTAGCAGAACAAACGGAGACAAAAAATATTCAAGGAGAGGCGTATAACTTCTCTAGGGATGAACCTCTTAGTGTCTTAGACATTTATCGAGAGGTTTGTAGTGTGGTTGTCGGAAAATATGTAGAACCCAAAATACTTTCGACGACAACTGCTGAAATTAAAGACCAGCACCTAGATAGTTCAAAAGCTCGTGAAGAGTTAGGTTGGAAATCAACTGTTACCTTGGAAAAAGGAATAACTAAAACCTTTGACTGGTACTTGAATTACTTCAAGGACAATAAATGACCAAAAAACTTATTAGCATAATCATTCCTGCTTATAACGAAGAAGAATGCGTTGATGAGTTATACGCACGACTTTCCTCGGTTTTCGAAATAGAAGCTGGATATAACTTTGAAGTGTTCATTATTGAGAATGGATCTGGTGATGGCACTTGGGAAAAATTGATTGAAATTTCCAAAAAAGATCAAAGATTTAAAGTAATTAAACTCTCTCGAAATTTCAGGATGGATGGGGGGCTCACAGCCGGTCTCGATTACGTCACCGGGGATGCCTGCGTGCTGATGACAGCAGATCTACAAGATCCACCAGAAATGATCTCAACATTTCTTAGGTCATGGGAAGCGGGATGGGAAAACATTTACGGCTTAATTACGAAACGTGAAGGCACAGGATTAGTCCGCAAGTTAAATTCACAACTATTTTATTGGCTTGCCAATAAATTAACTGATGGACGTTTACCAAGAAATGCTTCGGATTTCAGACTTGTTGATAAAAAAGTTTATAAGGCAGTTAAAGCCATGACGGAGCGAAATCGGTTTGTACGAGGCCTCTTTGCGTGGGTCGGCTTTAAATCAATCGGAATACCTATGGAAAGACCACCCCGATTCGGTGGTGTTTCGAATGCACACACTTTGAAAGTTTTGGACCTCGCTTTTAAAGGTATTTTTTCACACTCCTATAAACCCTTACGACTTATTACCGTAAGCGGGATCACGCTTTCCATAATCTCTTTCCTAGCAGTAATACCGCTAGCTCTAATTTGGGTAATTGCCGGAGTTCCTTTTGCTGGCTTTGGAACTTTAGTAACACTTGCTCTGCTGGTTGTTGGCATTCTTGCATTTATGATCGGAATTCTAAGTGAATATGTTGGCCTAATTTACGAGGAAGTAAAAGCACGACCAAATTACTTGGTATCTGAAGAATTGAACATCCCATGAATATTCTGATTTTTGGCGGAACAGGTTCCTTGGGACAGGAAACTGTTGAAAATTTAAGGAGGATAGGACACAACGTTCTAATTGCCTCTCGACAAAAACCAACTGCGAATCAAATTCAAATATCTGAATCTTTTGAGGAACTTAAGGAGATTGATTTCAAGATTGATGCTGTCGCATGGTTCCAAGGAGCGAACGTTAATGACAGTTTAAGCACCTCCTCTGAATTTATGGAAATTTTTGAAGCAAATGTAAATTTCATAATACGGTCCCTTAACATGCTGATAAAAAACGATTTGCTTGCAAAAACTTCACGACTACTAATAGTAAGTAGTGTTTGGCAGCGCCTTTCGCGGAAGAATAAGTTTTCCTATTCGGTTTCTAAATCCGCTATCGCAGGAATGATTAAATCTGTCACCGCGGACTACGGTATAAAGGGAATAACAATAAACGCCATTTTACCGGGCGTCATAAATAATGAAATGACGGTAAAAAATCTAAGTCAAGATCAAATTAAAAAAATCGAATCTGCAACACCTGTTGGAAAACTTGTGACTCCACATGAGGTAGCTTCAATTGCAACTTGGTTGCTTTCACCGGAATCATCAGGAATTGCGGGTCAAAGCATAACAATTGACAACGGTTGGTCGGATATACGTGACATTTAAAATAGAAATAGTTAGCCAATCAGGTAAGTATGAAATTACAACAGAACAAAAAATTTCAGAATATAGTGGGAATACTATTGTTTTATATGACGATTATTTCTCGGCGAGCTTAATAAATGATTTATTTCCAGAATCACAGAAAATCGCAATCAAAGTAAACGAAAAAAACAAATCTCTTTCAATGGCTGAACAAATAATTCAAAAAATGGTAAAAGCGAAATGTAATAAAGATACACATTTAATTGCCGTAGGTGGTGGCGCCATACAAGACTTAGCAACTGTTGTGGCGTCACTATACATGCGAGGAATCAAATGGTCATATGTGCCAACTACGCTTATGTCAATGCTGGATTCATGCATTGGTGGTAAAAGTTCAATTAATGTTGGAAACTACAAAAACATAGTAGGCAATATTTATCCACCGGAACACATTTACATAACTTCTAAATTCACAAAGACATTATCCAACGTAGAAATAGCTTCAGGTTTAGCTGAGGCTGGAAAAATTTGCTTTGCCAAATCTGAGGATAGTTTTGATGAATTCCTGTTATTGCTAAAGTCAAAAATTGATAATGATTTAACTTTTGAAAAGTTGGCAGAAGTGTCTCTCAGTGCGAAAAAATGGTTCATCGAAGTTGATGAGTTCGATAAGAAAGAGAGAAAGTTGCTTAATTTTGGTCATACTTTTGGGCATGCTTTGGAAGCTGCCACTAATTTCAAGGTTCCACACGGAATAGCTATCCTGATTGGCATGAAAGCTGCCTTGAAATTCGCAGAGACACAGACCGAGAATTTAACAAAATTTATTTCTGAAACCTTTGATACTGTTAAGGCGGAAATAGGTAAAGTATCACTCAGTAAAAATCTTTTTGAACGCGCAATTTCTAGTGACAAGAAACATAATTCTTATCAGATGTTCTTCATTTTGCCTGATGAAGTAGGTCATTTGTCATTAGTTGGCTTCGATAGATCAAGTGATTTGCTGGAAAAATGTTGGCAATCCTTGATTAATTCGCTAGAAGATTTGGGAGCAGAGTATGAAGTACTCTGATTATTTCATTGAATCCCTAGTTGAATTGGGTTACACACACTGCTTCTTTGTGGGTGGCGGTAACATTATGCATTTACTTGAATCGGCTCGAACCCGAATTGAATGCATTGCTGTTGTAAATGAGGTTTCGGCAGGTATTGCCGCTGAGTACTTTAATGTTGCAAACAGAGAGAATGGACGGAGAGCATTTGCGCTCGTTACCGCTGGGCCTGGGCTAACAAACATTGTTACTGCCGTTGCAGGCGCGTGGCTTGAAAGCCGTGAGCTGCTAGTTGTTGGTGGGCAAGCTCGAACCAATCTGCTATCGGCTGGAACCATAAGACAGGTGGGTCACCAAGAAGTTGCTGGAGCAAGAATTCTTCAACCAATTACAAAAACTTCTAGGACCATAGTCGAACCATTGTCGAAAAAATCAATAAAACACTGTGTTGAAACCAGTCAAGCACCTCGCAAAGGTCCTGTATTTCTCGAAATCTGCCTAGACGTTACCGCAATGGAAGTCATACCTGAAAAACTAGAAAACGAAATTGGCGAACAGGTGCCACATAAAGTTTCTATGTCTGAATTCGAACTCGAGAAAATAATGGATATGTTGCAAAAGAGTCTAAGACCCTTGTTTCTTGTGGGAGGTGGACTAAATTACAGCGACTTCCAGAAGAGTCTAACGTCGCTAGAAAAATGGAAGATACCTGTAGCGACCACATGGAATGCTGCAGATTATTTAGATTTTACAAATAGCATTTATGCTGGAAGACCAAATACATATGGAATGCGATGGGCAAATGCAGTAATTCAACAAGCTGATCTTGTCATCGCATTTGGTGCGCGCCTGGGATTACAACAAACAGGATTTGCCTGGGAGGACTTTGTTCCTGTTGGAAGAGTTATCAGAATCGATGTCGACCAAGATGAGCTAGAACGAGAGAATCCAAAATCTGAAGTACTTATTCATGCGGATGCAGGAGATGCGCTTAATCGAATGATTCAGAAGTTTGACAACATACAAGTAAATCAATTTACAAGTTGGAATGAAAAAATAAAAATAATTCGGGAAGCCCTTCCAGTTGTAGAAGAAGCAACATACCAATTTGAAGGCTATGCAAACCCTTTTGAGTTGGTATATGAACTTGGTGAAGTTTTAACTAAAGAGGATCAAGTTATTCCATGCAGTAGTGGGGGCTCGTACACATCAATGATGCAAGCTTTTCCGCAACATCAGGGACAGTTGCTAACAAATAATAAAGGCCTTGCAAGTATGGGCTATGGACTTGCAGGAGCAATAGGAAGCGCCATCGCATTCAAAGACAAACGCACAATTTTAGTGGAAGGAGATGGCGGCTTTGCGCAGAATCTTTCAGAGATTGGTACGGTCGCAAACAGGAAGCTAAATTTAAAAATGTTCATTTTTTCTAACTTAGGCTATGCCTCAATCAGAGTTTCACAAAAAGCCTATTTCGAGGGAAATTATGTTGGATGCGATGGACCAACTGGCGTAGGACTTCCAAACTGGATTTCAGTGTTTGCCTCGTATGGAATTCCGGCAATTGAAGTGAATGGGTCCATAAGAAACAACGAAGACCTTTTAAAGTTACTCAACAATTCAGGACCTGCGGCATTCATTATAAATATTCATCCTGATCAATCTTTTCTTCCTAAAGTAACAAGTAGAATTTTCAGTGATGGAAAAATGAAATCAAATCCAATTCACTTGATGGACCCACAATTACCAGAAGATTTAGCTCAAGAGTGTTTTTCTATTTTACCGTCGAATCTTCGGACGGTGTGATGTGGGTAAAATCTTGGTCACTGGAGCATCCGGATGGCTAGGTAAATCTGCAATCAGTTTTCTGCTTAAAAATCTTTTCTTGAATAATAATATCGTTGCGGCAGCATCAACAAAAAAAACCATGTATCTAGATGATTTTGGAACCTTTCAAGTTCAGGATTTTCTCAATTTTGAAACACAGGAAAAAATTGATGGAATAATTCATCTTTCTTTTTTAACACGAGAAAAACTGAATGAAATGTCTTCCTCGGCATACGTGGAAATAAATCAGAAGATAACGAACCAAGCGGTAAAACTAGTTAAAGAGCTAAAGCCGAATTGGGTGGTTAATGTCTCTTCAGGAGCGATTTTCAATCCTAAAACCAAAAAAATAGAAGAGAACTTGGATGCAAATCCCTATGGATTTCTAAAAGCATTCGAGGAAAGAGAACTCAATCTAGCTACTCAAGAGATAGGTGCTAATTTGGTCATCGGCCGCCTCTGGGGTGCGTCGGGCACACTAATGCCGCTCAACCGAGCCTATGCGTTAAGTGATTTTATTTATCAAGCGTTAACAAACAAAAAAATTATTATCCAATCGAATAAACAAGTTTTTCGTCGGTATGTCGATTCGGAAATGTTTATGGGAGTTCTTATTGAAAGTGCATTAACAGGTGAGAGTGGTGTCATCGACTCTGGCGGTCCCATAGTTGAGATAGGCAACCTCGCATCGATCATTGCTGAATCTTTAGATGTACAGCAAATTATTCGACCTGAGATTTTAGGCGTGGAAATAGATGATTATTACCCTAGATCAGAGCAATTTGAAGAAGCTGCCATTAAATTTAATCTTCCGATTAGCAGTATTCATGACCAGGTAACGAATACAATAATGGGGCACACGCGGTCAATTTAATGCTAATTTCGATTACGAGGTAGATATGAATAAAACAGAAAGACTAATGTCTGAGATATTGGCACGTGGCAAAGAAGAATTTGGCATCGTTAGTGTGAAGGCAGAATTTGAAGCCGAAGGAACCCGCATTGAGGAATTATTACGACTTGTAGACATCGCTAGAACTGCCGGATTGCCACTAACTGTAAAAATTGGCGGTTGCGAAGCGATTAGGGATTTATTGGAAGCAAAGCAAATTGGAGTCAAATATGTTGTGGCCCCAATGGTTGAAACAGCGTATGCAGCCTCAAAATATGTCGCAGCCAAAAACATCGTCTTTAATGCAGACGAACAAGAAGATACTGAGTTCTTATTTAACATGGAGACAATCACTGGATTTGAAAATAGAGAAGCCATGCTCAAGGAAATTCAAGTTGGCAGTGGTGCCGACGGTGTTGTTTTTGGACGAGTTGATTTTGTTGGATCACTAGGATGGCCGAGAGATAGTATTAATTTACAAAAAACTACGGATTATGCCTTAGAAATTGCCAAACTCTGCAAAAAGGCTGACAAGCAACTTGTAATGGGTGGGGGAGTTTCCATAGAGTCCATCGAAGCTTTGCGTCAAGTTCATGCCATACGTCTAGATAGATTTGAAACTCGAAAAGTTGTTTTCAATGCAAGCCGTGCGCTCAATGTCGATATCGAAGCAGGCTTGGTCGATGCAGTTCAATTCGAACTCCTGTGGTTGCAGAATAAGAGGGACTACTACTCTGGAATTTCAATAGAGGATGCAAAGCGAATAGAAATGTTATCGGCAAGATGGGAAGAACTTAAGTCTTGGAAGTTAAATGGTAGGGACAAGTAGGAATTCGATTTGGAATCAAAGACCTTGTCCGCTCTGTGATTCAACAAAGATTTCTTCCAAAGCAGAAGCCAGAGCAAAGTTTCCAGCGGAAGAAAGTTCCTGGGAACAAGTAAAAGACGCATTCGTAGGGATTAGAAATGATCAAATCTTTTTCTCTTTCTACAGATGTTTAGATTGCGGACTCCTGTATTGCCCTTGGTATTTCACAAAAGAGCAATTAGATGTGCTTTATTCTGAAATGCCGGATAACACTATGGGCGAAGATAAGCGAACAGCTTCTAAAACCCAATCCCGCTATGCAAAGAAGATCATCAAAATTCCTGGAAACATCAAGAGTTATCTCGAAATTGGCCCAGACATCGGCTTAGTGGCGAAAGAAATTGTAACCCTGGCCAATGTGCAAAAGGTATACATGGTTGAACCAAATGCAGCTGTTCATAAAGAGTTAAGTCAGAACTTAGGAAAATCTAAGCATCAGGAAATTTGTACAGATGTAGAAAAGTTAACAGAAAACAACTTTGATCTAGTTGTTGGTATCCATGTGCTGGATCATCTATTGCATCCAAAAGATGATTTGGCTTCTATTTCAAAGTCCTCGGGCAATCTTCAAACTTCTGCATTTGTCGTGCATAATGAAAAATCTTTACTACGTAGAGTATTCGAAGAAAAGTGGCCACCTTTTTGCTTACAACACCCACAACTCTACAATCGGAAAACCCTAAGAAAAATGTTAGAAACTTTAGATTTTGAAGATTTTAACTTCACTCGAACAGTCAATTATTATCACTTAAACAATCTGTCATCAATGTTACTTAAGATCCTCGGGCTTCCTCAGTTGTTAAATAAAGTGGTGCCGCATATTGAAATGCCATTTATTCTTGGAAACATTATGGTGACGGCTCGTAAGAAGTAAAATGACTTTAAATCCTATTTATATCTACGCTCCGCCATTTGTCACATGGTCAGCAGGAATAAGAGTTTTACATCAACTCTGCGATCAGCTTAATAAGAATGGAGTTCCTGCGTGGCTAGCCCTTCATGGCCCTGGATCCAAGCTTGAAGTTTCATCTCAACTAGAAACCCCTGTACTAACCAGAGAGATACTCCAATCTCATATTGAGAGAGGACTTAAAATGGTAGCAATTTATCCAGAAACGATTCTGGGGAACCCATTAAATGCTTCTGTCGTAATCACTTGGATTCTTAATTCTCCTAAATTATTGGGCGGAGTAAAAAACTTTAAGTCGGATTTTGTATATGGATTTACTCAGACTCTTATTAAGGAATACGAAGACAAGAGTCATTTAAAGGCGGATGGTTCAATTTTTCTTCCCCCATTAGATGTTGAAGAAGTTGCAAAGGTGGTTAGAAAAGAAGATTTAAGTAATCCTTTCAGGTTGCTTTATTGCCAAAAATTCCGCGCACTTGGAGGAATTCCTGATTCCTTTGAGGGAAAAGTGATCGAAGTAGAACGATTCACCACCGATGCGCCATCTCGAGCAGAGTTATTAGATCTAATTTCTAGATCTGAAGAGGTGATTGTTTACGAGAATTCAACTATCGTTACAGAGGCTGAAATCATTGGCACTCCAGTTCGATGCATCAGCAACGAATGGTTCAATTCTTTATTAGCAGAAAATGAACTTGGAAGTGAAGGCGTAGTTTGGGGGAAGAGTTCCCTAAAGGCCGATGCAAGTAAATCTAGAGAAATAACTCTTAAGACTATTGAGTCCGCTATGGCGAAATTGTCTAATCAATTGGTTTTAGAAAATTCGAAGTGGCAGGCATTGTCAAACACAAAAGAAATTAAGAAACCGCGATTACCAAAGCGTTCGTTAATTTCAAGACATTCACTAATCCGGATTCGATTAGTGTTTAACAGCTTAGGACTTCTCGGTGTAATCCGATTCGGGTATAGATACCTTTATCGATGGATTAAATGTTAACGAGGCCGTCTCCGCCTTTGGCTTGAATTAGGTCGTGGACGTTTACCGCCGGAGCGAGAAGGTCCGCGAGATTCAGTAATTGGTGCCACATAAGGGATTCCGCTTGGC
>JACCDP011252286.1_pt1 | contig 11868 bp, 12 predicted proteins | sample 7445841 | NCBI WGS metagenome assembly JACCDP01 (sample SAMN15323441, study PRJNA562643) | freshwater metagenome | isolation source: river surface water | place: USA:Blue River Watershed | collected 2017-08-17
GGGGACAGAGTATTGGTTTGAAGCCGACACATGTATCTTGGACGAAGAGGACGATGATGATACAGAAGAGTATGTGGAGCCAGCCTATGGGCTTCTCCGTTGCTTTACTCACAATCCTCGTCCTCGTAATGGAACTCTCCTTGAGACACGTCTTCCTTACCCCATTCCCCAAACCATCTTGGATACCTTGGCAGGAAAGACCTTTATTGTCCGTCCTCGCCAGCTCGGATTGAATCCTTGGGGTGCAAAGGTAGAAATTCGTTTCGAACCTATTCCTGTTCCTCCTGTTCCTGTCCCTGACCCAGAGCCTGCCCCTGAGCCTGCTCCTGCTCCAGCACCCTCTCCTGCACCAGCACCTGCCCCTCAACCTCGCTCAGGTATTTCTGCTTCTGTTCTTATTCAAAGAGCCCTTCAAGCTCATTAAATAAAAAATAAGAAAAAAAAACAAAAAAAAAGGCTTCTTATTCAAGAAGCCACAAAACAAAAAAAAACTTTTTTTAGACACGATTCTTTACATAGACTTTCCAAAGGTTACTCATTGTACTCTGAATATAGGAGGCCATATCATCATCAATGTCTCCACCTCTGTACTCGGCAAGTTCTAGCTTTTCTCGGAATCCTTTGTGTTTGCGTGTCTTTCTCTTGTATTTTTTCAATTGTTTTCTTGTATATACCTGTTTTTTCTGTGCTGCTCCTCCTGTGGTTACATCACTGAGAGCAACTTCAACAGAACTTGCCAAGAGATTAGCGAAGGATGAAAAGATGTAATCCATAGATAAACTTCTTACTGCCAATTCTCTGGCATTTTGGCCAATTTTAATACACAATCCTTCATTCTCTTTGCACCAATCGAGGACATCATCTAAATTTGATAAATCGTTGTCAACCCAAACCCAATGAGATAAGAGAGGATTTTTACTGTCATTGTTGTCATCCGCACCACCCATATCCCGTATGTCAAATCCCTGGAACGTCGAATTCGTAGGGAAATCCATCCAACTGTTGTATTCACTGCGGACACGGAGAATACAAGAGCCTGTCAACATGGTCTTCAATAGACGATAAGCATGGACGTTACCATCAATATGAATTATATATTTATAATTGCTCTGCTGTGTAATTGTAAGAGGAGCCACAACAGGTAATGTAGGGTCTACTTTGCTGAGTCCTATTTGAGGGTCCATCTTATATTGTTTTGTGATTGTTGTGAGGCCCACGTCTAACATATCCTTATTTCTTAGAGTAGCTAAGAATTGGGGAGACGTAAGTTTTATACGCATATTTGTATCTGCTGTAGAGCCACACCCTGTTGTACCCCCACGGAATACAGCCTTGTTAATTGGTTTCTCAAAAAAAGCAAAGGTAGCTCCTCCTTCAAAGATTTGGTTTAACGCTACCGCTCCTGATGTAGTACGTTGAATCGCAAAGATATCATCAAAATTTGGTATAACAATATCATCATACATATATTTTCCAGAATAAGAGAAAATGGGAAGGAAATAAGCTTTACGATATTCTGCGCCATACTTGGGCAAAGGGTTTAAGAAATAATCAAAGGGCTCTTTATCATCAGAACGTAAGAGCAAGGTATCACTCAAGTTTAAAATAAAGACCCCATTAGGCAATGGATAAGTTTGATTCAAAGGATTCTGTAAGAATCCTAACCATTCATTGGCTGTTGTGCTTTCTGCTGAATAAGGTTTAATAATACATTGCATAACCCTTGAAGTGTCAAGGTTTATATCCGAAATTCTTTTTTCTTGAATTTGTTTTTCTAAGACGGAACGCACAAGTGGATTCATGCCACCACCTTCCATCTTGAATATATAAGGCACGTGGTCTTTGACACACAATAGGTAGCAAGGGTGATGAAGATTATTGAATAGGTAATTCAGTGTATTTCGTAAAGCAGGTTCATTAATTTCCCATGGTCCACGAATTTGTCTCATAAGACCATCGTCAAATTTGTTGTACTGGAGAAGTGCAGGTTGGTCCAGTGCCTCCAAACCAATCTCAATGGCTTCTTCTATGGTTCGTACGATGGGGATTTCCGTTTGTTTGCCTATTAAGAAGCGAGGCTCTTTCTTTGGAGCCTCTACTTTTGTTGATTCTGGTACAAAGGGAGGTGATGTAGGTGCATAAGGGGGTGTGGCAGGAGGAGTTTTACTTTCTGATGCCTTAGGACCGCCTTTCTTTGCTTCTCGTTCGGCTTTTTTCTTGGCAATAAAGTCAAGAGATTCTTTTAATTTGGCTTTGGCGACATCGGCTTTTCGCAAGGCTTCTTCCGCTCCTCTTGGGTCTGTATACCGTTTGCGATTCGCCATATTCTTTTGATAGACTTCTGTAGCGGACCATACGTAAGGAATCATCTTTGAAGGCAATTTGAGGTCCAGTTCTTTGAATTGTTTATAGAGTTCATCAGGTCTTTCAAAGACAAATTCACGACTGATAGGTGTTCCATCGATGAGTAAAGTAGGATTGGAAGGGTCTGTCATCATAAACCCTTGACCCCATTTTGTTACATCAAAGGTTCTGTATTTAATCTTATATTCTAAGACATGGTCTCTATCTTCAGGTGTAGCGAGACTTCGTAAGAAAACATTGTAATAATTCCAAGCATTGATTCGCTTATCCATGTAAAATCGTGTAAAGACGTCCATAGCATAAAATCCGGTTCTTGTATCAAAGGTCATTTTTGCAGTAGGTAATCCTTCGACGGTAAATCCTTGTGTCATTAGTTTTTCAAGATACTTTGACTGCAATTCATCAATGCGTGCACGAGTCGTTGGTCCTGGTAAAGCTGAGGTGGCATATTTCGGTAAATCACCTGCTTTGAAATCACCTGAAAAGGCTTCCAGGATACCACGTTCTGTAATACACGCAATAGGTAAGTAATTAAACTTATCACTTATTTGGGCAATGGCATCGGCAGCATCTTCTTCATTGCGTGCTTCTGTGTATTGATTTTCAGTACCAGGGTGAGGACTCCATGGGAATAAGACGACTTCTGGAAAGCCACGGTGATTGGTGGCATCCGTATAGGTGGATGTTAAGAGGTCAATACCTTTTCCAGGTAGTCTTTTTTCCAAATCCATGATGTATTTCCCCATCGTTGTTTGTTTTCCTTTCAATCCTTCTTTGAAGTTATCCAAGGAATCATAATCGGCAATGGCCATCCACCCTGAAACATGTTCAGTCTGTGCAAATCCAGGCTCAATACAATTATCCCATGCCTTTTGTTCTTTTTCTTTGCGTGCTTCCAAAGACGTTTTTGATTCCAGACAACTATAATCAAACTTGTCACAACGTTGAATCGGTGCTGTCCCGTCCAAGGCTTTGATTTCTTTCCCACCACGTGTCCACTTGGAAGGACTAATCATGGCAATCACACGGACGTCTTTCACTGTCTGATAAATCATGATGGCATTAAACCATTCTCCAACGGTGTGAGCGCCAAAGGGGATATAGGGAGAGGTGTAAAAGAATGTATTGTGAACAGGTGTCATACAAAAACGGTCTCCTCTAGGGTAGCCTAACCAATCACGTACAAAGAGGCGAGGGTCCTCGTCTTTTTTGGGATTGGGTAGCTGAACTCCTCGGAAGAGTAAAGTACCCGCTGGGATTTCAAACAAAGGCACAGTAAGAGAACTTGCTTCCCCATTGGCCTTGGTGTAAGGAACCACTTTAGTGTAGATATCTAAATTGGTGATGCCTGTCTCCATCTATTCATAACGGCATAAAATTGATTAGTTTTTGACCGGAAGTCTAGGTACATTATCATGAATTCTATATTCCGTCTTCAGTACGCTAGCAATCTCTTTGTGGACCTCCACAAACTTCCGTTTGAAAAGCTCATCAAGCCAAGGTGTGCCAATCTTGCTCTCCTTGGAAATATTGGAAATCCCAATGATGCAAAGACCTATCATTTCTTGAACTATTGTTCTCGGAACTGGGATAAGACCCTCTGGGTGAGTGGATCGCATGAACGTAAGCATTCCTCTGTAGGCGAGGCTAACCCTAAGAATCAACTCACGAAAGAGTTTGAAAATGTGCGGTGTTTGGACGCAGAGGAACAAATCTTTCATTCGGAAAATACAGTTGTTCTTGGACTACCTCCTGAATCACCGTCTCTGTTCCAAAAGATGGCTAGGCCCGACCTAACTCATGCTCTTCTCCGAACAGTTTTCTGGAATATGACACATCCGATGGCAAATATTATTATTCTTAGGTCCACAGGTACAGAAAAAAATTTGATTCCTCTTCGCGGTTCTAAACTCGAAGCCCCTGTATCTCTCTGGATTCTAGGAAACGCAACAAGCAATTCACTCAGCACCGATTCATCAGGGACAAAACTCTTTGCTACGAACCGGTACTTTACAGGTTCTTCTCTTACTCCAGTCCCTTCATACTCTCCCACAGCCTTTGTAGAGATTGTAGATTCGAGTGGGAAGACTCAGAAACAATACACAAAACAGCCTTATCAGCTCGCCTTTTCGGCCTAATCTATTTCTAGCTAAAGCTAGCAATGCGTGTACAATTTGCGAGTGATTTACACTTAAACTCTTGGGCAGGGTCCACGCAATACGATATCCCCTTTGAAAAATTACTAGACCCTGTAGCAAAAACATTAGTCTTATGTGGAGACATCGGTCACCCCGATTCTATTTTACTCCGAACCTTTCTCAAATGGTGTTCAAAACGATGGGAACTTATTTTTTGGATTCCAGGTCATCATGAAATGACCGATGTATGGCATCTGAAAATAAAAACCTATGATGAAAATCTCAATCATTTACGATTAGTGGCGTCCGAATTTCCTAATGTACATATCTTACATCGTGATGCATTTGTCACCGATGATGGTTTTTTATTTCTCGGGTGTCCTTTGTGGGCTCGTCTTACAGCTATGAGTGAAGAGATGTCAAAAGACCCTATTTGTCGTGACATTACAAAACATTATGAAGAAGATATGTTGTGGTTGCGAGACCAAATAAAGCGTTCTGAAAAACCGATTGTCATTGCCACCCATTATCCTCCCACGTATACTCTTTTTTCTGCACAATTGGTCAATAAACCACAGTCAGTTCCCTTTGCCCTTGAATCCGAGTTTTTGTTAAGACCCCCTGTGTATGCTTGGATTTGTGGATATCTCCATAAATCTGTTACAATTCAGAGACCTTGGGCTGATACGGAGGGAAAATCCGGTCAAACATTAATTGTTTGTAATGCAAGAGGATATCCTGATGACTCCTTAACAGGATATCGAACGGAAGCCGTCTTGCGGTTAGAGAATCCAGCTTTTGAGACATTCCCTAGGAAGGTCTAAGAAGCCCCTACTCAAATAGCCAAGAGGTTTGCAGGATATGACATTTCCTATAACCTTTTCTCTTGGATTTCATAAGATTTAACGAGTTTGAAAGTTTATAATTAGAAGTTAGTCTTTGATGGCGTGCAGTAGAAAGACAGACTTGAAGGTGACCTTACAAGAATTCGTTATACTGTGCCGTTCTTGAGAGTTATTGCTTATACATTAGGTGTTGAGCTTTGAGGCACTTAGATGGAATCCATCTAAGCGCGTCGTAAATAACGTTTCGCAACGATATGCTCGTTGCCAGCAGTCACTTTGCTCTTCATTTGAGTAGGGGGAATTTTAATGTGTTAGACTTCAATCATAGTTGTAGCATTGGCTTGGGATAAGACCCAATCTACATTGGTTTCAAAGGCATCAAGTTCATCTTCAAGACTCTGAATCTTGGTAGCCAAGTCAAGAGGGTCCACCAATTCGACCTTGTTATTGTCACGGAAGGAATTCGTCAAGGCAGAAATAGTTTCAGGATTAGTTTTGACGTCCTTACCGAGTTCAGATTGGAGAAGACGCTCCAAACGGCTATCGACCTGACCTTTCATGCGTTCAAATTCTTCACGCTTACTTTGAAGACAACTTTTCATAGAGTCAAGCAATTCACGTTTGAAACGAATGGACGACTTGTACTCAATAGCTTCTGCTACAGTTCCTTCAAAAGAACCAATCTTGACTTTTGTTTGTGCATTGGAAAGGATAATGGCACGTTTGATAGTATCACGACGTTTCACCAAGTCGTTGAAGCTTTGGAGCTGGGCTTCTGTTTCTTTCTTTTGTTTTTCTTTATCAACAGGTGCACTATTGTGTGAAACTTTGCACCAGTCTGGAATACTACTCATGACTTTATCAATGCGTTTTTCTAAGAGTTTGAGCTCTGGAAGGGCTTGGGTTACACTCATTTTTTGGGGGGTGGACATCTTGTTAGAAGAAAATAGTTTTACGTGTTTAAGTGACTTTCTATTTGTAGACTAATGAACTTGTAAATGAAAGACAACAGGAATATGGTCGCTGAATGCAATATTGTAATGGTAAAAGGCATTTACTTTGGAAAATTTCTGTTTATCCTGAAATGTACGTAAACAAGAATCAAGTCTTTCCCCCGTGTCCTTGTATGTCCATCGATGTCCTTTTTCTAGACATTCAAAATACATAAACTCTTCAGTATTAAAGTCACCCAGAACAATCGGACATGAAAGATGACGAACGGTTTGATACAATTGTTTTTCTTGTTTTAATCGAGTCTCATTGTATCGAAGCCTCCAAAAAGGAATTTCTGTCATGTCTGATTGAAAGTGAGTATTGACAATTTGAAAGATTTTGTCTTCTTTTTTACATTGAAGAATCATAAATCCTTTGCGAACGAGCGTATCAACACCTTTTGATAATATATAGGTGTGTCCTTCTAATTCATCAATGATTTCTACAGTGTGTTTTACGAGAATACATAGTCCTGAACCTGAATGAAACCGACTCGTTACTCTGCCTAATCTATGAATATTGGAATAAGGAAAGTAGCAAGACCAGGTCTTACTCTCTTGGCAGACTTCACGGATTAATTGTTGGTGCTGTCTAGACCAAACTTCTTGGAGACACATAATTTCTGCTCCTGATTGCATCATAATCCAAATAAGAATACTTCGGAGATGTTTGGACCCCCAAGGCATACCAAAAACGTTATAGGTGCCGACACGGAGCAACATTCCTACTCAATCCCTTCCATGAGATTTTTGGTAAGAGAGCGTTCGAATCCTCGTAAGGCCCGTTCAAAATTGGCGGAAGGATAAAAAGCAATGGGTCTTTTTTTCTGAATAAAGGCTTTGGATTGGTCTACGCCCATACGGTATAAGGCCATAAGAAACATGGCCACTATCGCCGGAGAGCGTTGCATTCCAGCGTGACAATGGATTAAAATGGGTCTTCCTTCCTTGTACTCTTTGATGATTTTGTAAACGATTTCATATGACCAGAGTTCCATATTTCGAATTTCCTCGTCCTGTAAATTATCGTCTACAGGTACTCGATAACGTCTTCTTATGGAAGGGTGAAAAGGAGCGTCCTTTGTAGCGTTAAAGACAACTTGAATACCAGCATTCTTTAAAAATGTCTCGTCTTGGGCAGCTCGGAGGTTGCCCAACCAAACATTCGGAAGAATCTGGTCAGCATTGTTTGAAAAAGGTATACCGAGATTCATCTATAAGGGTTTTCTACTTTGAAATACCAATCTTAAGCACAAACAAGGAGTCTATGCAATGAAGTGTACCTTACGAGAATGGCAACAAATGACCAAACCCATATCAGAAGTCATAGTACAAGCTTCAGCAATGGACGGATCGGATTCATGGCAACCCTGGCCCATTGGTATGGGATACGAATTTTTGAGTTATAAGGATACCTTCGAAAGGCAACAAAAAGGTGAACACAAAGAAACTGTGCTATGTTGTTTTATTGCAGGCACCGATGGACGAAGACGAAAATTTGGGTTCAATCGTAGACAAATCGAGTATGAATTGCACAAGCGTTCTATCTATAATCTTCCGTTTGTCCGGAAAGAAACCTACTGGAAAGCCTTGCTCGACCATAAATTCATCATTAGTCCAGAAGGAAATGGTATAGACTGTCATCGACACTATGAAGCGCTCATGGCAGGCTGTATTCCCATTGTGGAAGACAACCCTCTTATTCGTGAAAAATATGCTGGGTGTCCTATTTTGTATACAAAACGATATACAGATATTCATGAATCCTATTTACAAAAGAAGTATATTGAAATGCTAGACCAAACCTATGATTTTTCTTCCTTGTTTCTAAGTCATTATACAGAACACCAACAGAAAGAAATAAAGGAAGCAGGAAATTATTGGATTCAGAAGCTTACAGGAAAGACAAAGTATTATGAATAAAATCTAACAACAAAGGAGAATGAGCGCAAAAAATGTTCAAGAACGTATAAATGAGTTGTCCAAAGCTGATAAAAATCTTTTACGTTTGTATATAAATCTTCCTGAAGACGAACTTATTAAACAAGCGGCCAAATTTGGAAATTCCTTAATGATGTATGCTCCCAACAACAATGATTCAGAAAGTAACAAAAAAGAGAAGGCCAAAAAATATAAAGAATATGCGAAACAATTAGAACTCTATCAATTAACCTATATTGTCAAAAAAATGGGACTTACCATTCCTAAGAGTGGAGGAAAGACCCGACGTTATAAAAGACGTGGTACGCGAAAGTTGAAATAATAAACTATTCGATTGTAAGTAGATAGAATGATAATTCAATACGTGAGTGATATTCATTTAGAGTTTCATGACAAACACAATAAGGGTGCCATTCAGCCTGATATGTTTGTCAAACCTTGCGCTCCTTATCTAGCTCTTGTGGGTGATATTGGAATTCCTGAGTTAAAAGCCTACGAGACATTTCTCCACTGGTGCTCTCAACACTGGAAACATGTCTTTCTGGTTGCTGGAAATCATGAATTTTATAATGTAAGATGTCCTGTAAAAGCTGACATGCCTACCAAAAAAGAATATCTGAAAAAACTTTGCAAAGACATTCCGAATGTTCACTTCTTGGATTGTAGTTCTTACTATCTTGCCGATGAAAATGTACGGGTATTAGGTTGTACATTATGGTCAGATATACCTGATTGTATTAAAGATAAAGCACTCCTCTACATGAATGATGCTCGCCAGATAGAAAAACAAAAGGACGTTCCTTTCACTCCTTGGGCCTTTTCTGAACTGCATGCTCACGAGAAACAGTGGCTCAATCAAGAAATTCATCAATGTGAACTTACCAATGAGAAATGTCTTGTTTTAACGCATTACCTGCCCTCCTTTTCCCTCATTCATGACAAATACCAAGGACACTTCCTCAATGCGTGCTTTGCCTCTGATTCAGAGGATCTCTTTCGACCTCCTGTAGTGGGTTGGATAGCGGGGCATACCCATACAGGTATGAAGAAACTGATTCATGGAATTCCTTGTGTTCTAAATCCGTATGGGTATCCCACTGAGTCTGTCGAAACACGAGATAGAACAGCTGTCCTCCAAATTTAACAGAACCAGGAATATCGCGCTGGTTGCGTATCTATTTCCATCCATTCCTTCTTCATTAGTTTTTTGAATTCTAAGAAATCCATATCCGAATCAGGCTCATATTGTTGCGTCTTGCCGTCCGCATCTAAATAATCAAAATAATCATAATGTTTTTTGTTCTCGTCTTCATACATGTAACACTGAATGGTGATGCATGTTGTTCGTGTATCTGTATTTTTTAGTTGATGAACTTGGTTAAGAGTTGGGCTGATCCAGGTAATGTCTCCTTGTTTGAAATCCGCCTTTCCAAAGGGCTCTAGTTCATCTCCGCTTAAGAAAGGAAATAAGCTAACATTGATGGCTCCATGAAGGACGCGAATAACAGCAGAAGCTCCTGCATGATTGTGAATGGGAGAATAATGACCGGACGGCCAGATTTCCATCACATAGGGAATGCCAGGAGATTCTCCATTGTTTTCTCCGAGTGTTATGCGTAAATAGGTTTCTTTTTCATCAGGTTTGTCTTTGTCAAACTCAGTTGCCTTTTGTTTGAGTCGTTCATAACACCACTTTCCAGGAGTGCTAATGCTGTGTTCAATGGCCTGCGAAAACTGTGGAAAATCTGGTGAATTAAGAACAAATTGCTTTCCCGCAATACAATCATAGAGTTTCTGTGCAACAATCGAGAGATTGGCTTTGGGCAAGTATAGACCCGATGCAACGGAGTCCATTGTTAATTCATCAGTGTCTTTCACACATAAGGGAACAGTTCGTGTAATGGGATCGCGCAGAAGGGAGGTAAATTCTACATTGCGCACAGCTTTTACGTAAATGAGACTTTCCATAAAGAGCTTTCGTGAATGACTGTAAGGCCACTGGTATGTATAAATAGCTGTTTCTTGTCTGGCTTCCCCGATCCCTGCAAGAAGACGCTGGTTTTGCGCGTCTAAGCTGAACCAGTAGTAGGCTCCTCGTTGATTCACAAGACCCTTAGAGTTCTTAGGATCTGGGAGGGGCTCGTTGCTCGGTTGCAACTGCACAAGGACATTGGTTTCGGTGAAGGTAACGTAAAGTCCAGTATTTCCAGAGGCATCGCAAAAGGCAAGATTACAGCCATTTCCAGGCACAGTAAAAAAAACAACACCCTGGCCTTTTACGGGTAAATAGACCTTGTCTATTGCTATTCCAACCGTCACACGTCTTGGTTTCTGTTGAGTCGGATTTGTATACGTCATCTATAGTGTATAGAGTTTAATACTTTAAGACCTTTCCAAAATAGGACCATAAAACAACACCAAACAAGGCTTTCGCAGTGATATCCAAAATATTATAATAAATATTCTTGGTTTCTTCATCTTCCACATAATAGGCAACCCCATACAAGGCCCAAATAATGGCAAAGATAAAGAATACTACAGGACTGGCTTTGCCTGGGATACAGCAATTATAGAACAACGCTATCATAGCACCAAAGAAAGCAAAGCCTGCCACTCCACCTGTCATCTTTTCAATGGCTCCAGACTCACCCAAATATCCAGAATACAACATACCCCCATTCAAGGCTGCAATCATCAAAAACGTGCGATAATCCACTTGACCTCCACCATTGTAGAATAAAAGGATACTCAATAATATTAAAGGTGTTGTTATAGACCAGTCAATATAACGAATTTTCATAATCTTTTGAAAATCAGGTGAAGATTTTTGAACTTCCTCATACAAATATCCGTAGACTAGGCCTGCTACCAGAGAAACAGCTGTTTCAATATTCATAATATGACGGACAATCACAGACGGTGTGCGAATGGCTTCAATTAGAGTAATTATGGTGTAGCCAAATAAAATAAGATAGGAAGCAAAAAACGTATTTTTTGTTGTATCACGGATTGTTTGAGTATCTTTGGTTTGCTCCATCTACTTGGTTGATTTTTTTCTTGTATTCATAGCACTGGGGCAATCCATTCTGCCAATGACAGCACAGGCAATACGAGACCCACTGTGCCCAGTGGTTTGACTATCTTCATGTGCACCCTTTCCATAATCGTCCTCGTCTTCATGAACAATGACACTTCTCCCATAGAGTTCCTCTAACGTCACGTGTTTCAAGAAAAAAGAAATGTGAAGAGTATCTTCACCTGGAGGCATACCAATATTTCCTAAATCTCCAGTATGTCTTGGTCCTTTATGAGTCGGAGGTCCACCATGGGTAGTGGGCTTTCCCCTGTGCCAATGGTCACATGCTAACTTACACCCTTCACCTCGCAAATCACCAGCTTTATGAATGTGAAACCCATGAAGGCCAAGAGGAAGACGAGTAAAGGTACATTGTACATCAACGCCTCCTTTCTTTTGAAAAAAACAAACTTCACCCTTCACTTTCGGTGTCTCGAGAACTGCTACTGCCATCTGATGATTCATCAGATTTCAAAAAAAGTTTTCGAAGGATTTGGAAATCATGGGGTGAC
>JACCDP010552052.1_pt1 | contig 11867 bp, 4 predicted proteins | sample 7445841 | NCBI WGS metagenome assembly JACCDP01 (sample SAMN15323441, study PRJNA562643) | freshwater metagenome | isolation source: river surface water | place: USA:Blue River Watershed | collected 2017-08-17
GATATGTTTACCGTTGATAAAATTGATGTACTAAAAGGTGTCGGTGCGGTAGAATATGGATCTGACGCAATGGGTGGTGTAATACATGTAAAAACCAAAGAAAATGCTTCGAAAGAATTGAATAAAATAAGCTTAAATAATACGAGCAAATTTATTTCAAGTGATATGGAAAAAACAAATAGAACAGCTATTCAATATGCTACAAATAAATGGGATTTTATAGGTGGGATTTCTTTAAAGAAATATGGGGATTTAGTAGGTGGTGGAAACATAGGCAAACAAAATCCTACTGGATATGATGAAATAAATTATGATTTGAAAACAAAAATAAAAATAAATAACCAAAGTGAACTTATTTATTCAAGTCAAAACACCATTCAAAAAAATATTCCTATTTATCATAAAATAGCTTTAGAAAACTATAATACAAACCATATAGATTATCAAGTTCGCTATTTAAACTATTTAAAATACAAGTATATTAGTCATAAGAAATGGGTCTCCGAAATAATTATAAATGCTTCTACACAAAGATCAATTGAACAACGATCTAATCAAAAAAACAACTCTAGTATATTTAGGAATGAAGCCGATACTGTCAAAAATATTGGCTTAACAGCAGAAATAGTATCAAAGCCAAATAAAAACTGGACCATGAATAGTGGTTTTGATTATTATAAAGATCAAATTTTTAGCGAAGCCATTGAAACAAGTAGTGAATTAAATACCCAAGTATTTAAAAGAGGATTGTATCCCAATGGATCGATATATAAAAACAGCTCCCTATTTAATATACATAATTTAAATTTTAATAAATTGAATATAGTTGCAGGGCTGCGTTATAATTTTTTACATATTCAAATGAATGAACTTACACTAGGTAATATAGCAATAAACCCCGCTGCCTTAGTATCCAATTTCGGCATCAACTACCAAATTAACCAACACGGTTTTTTGTTTGGTTCTATTACAACTGGATATAGGGCACCCAATATTGATGATTTAGGTAGTTTGGGTATTGTTGATTTTAGGTATGAAATTCCAAGTTATGATTTACGACCAGAAAAATCATTAAATACAGAAATAGGTTATAAATACCGCTCAAATAAAATTGATTTTTCAATTGCAGCATTTAAAATGAAGTTAAAGGATATTATTGCAAGGGTTCTGTTGGATGGGCAAGTGATAAATAGTTATCAAGTTTATAATAAAAAAAATATAGAATCCTCCTATATCAATGGTACAGAAGTCAATTATAACTATTTATTAAGTAAATATTTAACTTGGTATACCAATGCAACTTATACCTACGGACAAAATGTAACCAAAAATGAGCCGATGAGGAGAATACCTCCCCTATTCGGTCAAAATAAAATATGCTTCGTTAAAAAAAATAAAACATTGGCTATTACACATCAATTTGCGGGAAAACAAGATAGGCTGGCCCAAGGAGATAAGGACGATAATAGAATAGGTAAATTAGGAACGCCAGGATGGAATATATTTAATATTGATGCAGGATGGGAATTTAAAAACTTAAGTGTCAATACAAGTTTAATTAACATTTCCAATATACAATACAAAACGCATGGATCTGGTATTTATGGTATGGGTAGAGCGGTTAATTTAACCATACAATGGAACATCCGTTAAAATATAATTAAACTAAATCAATCCGCCATGAAATGTTTTATTAATGCTCTTAGTAAAAAAGTTGTTAATCAAATGCTAATAAATATATTTTAAAGTCAAGGTGAATAAACTAAATAAAATGCCATCTCAAAAGAGATGGCAAATTTATTAATTTATTTGATAAATTATCCCCCGATAAAATACCCAAATAAAATCAGATTAAAATTTAAATTTTTTACTATTTCTGTATAAACACATAGGTATATCTATTTTCTAGTTGTTTATCTTTATTAGCCGATTCTTCACATGGTTGTGCTAATATCCTTTCACCCACATGCAAACTTGCCACTTGATTGTTTTTAGAGGCAGAAGCAACCTGCTTACTAATATACTTAGATCTCCTTGCAGATAGTTTTTCATTATAATCGTTAGTACCTTTACAGTCTGCAGCAGATACAACCACAATTTTTGCCCCGTTGGTATTTCTTATACGAGAAAGTAATTTGTTGTATATCACATTATGGCTCTTTTCTAATGTTACTTTATCAAAATCATGATGTAAAATAACGAAGTCCCCAGTCAATGCAATTAATGAATCTATAATATTATTGAATGATACTTTAGTTTCAACTACAGGCGGAGGAGGAGGTGGTGGAATATTGATGACCAAAGCGCCTATCCCTTTTTCTAAAGTTCCTTTAGTATTTGCAGTGTATAGATTTGAATTTAGAGTGATAGTTGCTGTATTTCCTTTTGGCTCAATAGCTTCTATTTTGTATGCTTTGTTAGGTCTTACTTGAAATGCATAAGATCCATCTGCACTTGCTTGTGTTGTTTGTGATTTATCTTTTGATTCATTGACAGGAACTATATATGTTTTTGAAAATGAAGAAACTTCAGAAGTAGGATACAAATTAATAGTTATTGGTCCATTATTTGAAGCATCGCTTATAGTTACTTTCCCATTTAAAGTAATCTTCGCTAATTCAAAATCATAAGAAAAAATATCATCTGTTCCATATCTATTAGAAACCAAATATCCTTTCTTCTCATTTTTATAAAATGACATATCATCTCCATTACTATTCAAAGGATAAGCCATATTCAACACACCAGTTAAATATCCATTAGTCATAACTACTTTATAAATATCTAAACCACCCATACCAACATGCCCATTTGAGCTTATGTATAAATTACCTTCTGAAATTGTTGGATAGATTTCATTCAAACTTGTATTCACTTTATCACCTGCATTGATTGGTTTTCCCCAATTTCCTTGTGCATCTTTTTCAACAAAATATAAATCTGTTCCACCATAGCCACTAGCTACATCACTTATAAAAAATAATCTTTTACCATCTTTGGTAATTGCAGGATGCGTATATGATGCATTAGCAGTATTAAATGAAAGTTTTATAAAATTAGTCCACTTACCTTCTACTTTTGTAGTAGACCAGATTTCTAATGCAAATAAACCATTGGACTTTGCTTGATTTCTTGTAAAATAAGCTGTATTATTATCTGTAGAAAAACAAATTGCACCTGCATTATATTTACTATTCAATGCTTCATCGAAATAAGTAACTCCATTTGTATTATAGGAAACATTATTGAAATCGTATTTCCTTGAAATAGTTGTATTATCATTACTTGTAACCGATGTTAAATCAGACAAAGCCATCGCAGCTGATTTTTCTGCCCATTTAATTCTTGCAATGCTAGAAGTCGTTTGAAGTGAATTTGTTTGAAACAACTTACTAAATGCTGATCCATCCCAACCAAATTCATTGTTCCCTTTGATTTTAGTTGCTCTGTTTGATTCAAATACAAAGCCTCCATTATATGGCATTACTGCATACTCATTAAATGAAGTGTTGATGGACAAATAATTCAACGTATAGTCTAATGAATCAATTTTAAATTCATCAATATTTTGAAATCCTTTTTTTCGTTTTTCATTAATTGCATTCATGCCTAATTTTGTATATGCATTTACCGCATTTGCGTATGAACCATTTGATGCATTTAACTCAGCTAAGTTATTACCAACGCCAAGTCCTTTCTCATTAACTGAGGTAAAGTATTTTAATGCGCTATCATATTGATTATTAATTTTATATGAATACGCTAGTTTTACAATAGCAGCTGTATCATTTGGTTTTTCTATTAAATAAGCTTTGTATAAAGGAATTGCATAAGCATATCTTAATTGGCTATACTCTGTATTCGCCAATTTTAATAACTTAGTAGTGTTTGTATTTTGTGCATTAACAATAAATGCAAAACATAAAATGGATATAGATAAAAGTATTGTACGCATAATTTAAAAGTATCTTGTAGATTTAATATTTTTTGTTTCTTTACCGAATTCGAATCGGAACATAACTTCGTTGGTGCTACCTGCTATATTTCGTAAGTCTGATGTGGTATAATCATATGCATAACCAATCCTTAATTGTTTGGATAATTGCAATTCGGCCATTCCTACGATAGCATCGCCAGTTCTGTATGACATACCTAAACCAATTATATCCCTCAACCAAACATTTGCATTTAAATCAAACTCAATAGAGGCCCCTCTTACAATTTTAATTAAGGCCGATGGTTTTAATTTTACTGTTTCATTTAAATCAAATACATAACCAGATGTAACAAAGAAATTATAATTTTTTTCTTTGTTGTTAATTATGGTATTAAAATTGGAAGATTTTAATATATTAGGGATAGATGCACCTACATAAAATTTATCGGTATTATAAAATAAACCTAGCCCTAATGTAGGATCGGTAATATTTTCATTGAGCATAAACAAAGGATCATTCTTATCATAAATGTCGACTACATCAGTGAAATTTTTTCGCTGATTCATAAAACCAGCCTGTATACCTCCTGATAATACTCCATTATCGCTTACTTTAACTCTTGTTGATGCCATTAAATTCACACCATTCGTTTTGAATACTCCTATTTGATCATTATTCAATTGAACACCCAATCCGAATTTACCATTTATGGTTGCACCATCTAAACTTAAAGAATGTGTTGTGGGGGCTCCTGGTATTCCAGACCATTGGCTTCTACCAAAATAATTTAAGTTAGTAGCACCTCTACTTCCTGCATAAGCCGGATTGATTGCAATCATGTTATACATGTATTGCGAATACATAGGCTCTGTTTGTGCAAATGCACTACTAAAAGCAAATCCAGAAAGTAGTATTAGTGAAAATATCTTTGACATATGAACTATATTATACTTTTTAATCATTATATAAATTTTATCTTGCAATCGTTAAGCTTCCATTAAAATTTTGTTTACTTCCGTCAGACTTAACTGCAGTTACTAAATAGAAATAGGTTCCTTCAGGTACTAAAGTTCCAGCAAAATTGCGTTGACCTCTCCCATCCCAATCATTCATATAATTTCCATTTTGATACACAATATTGCCCCAACGATTAAATACTTTTAATTCAATATTTGTACCAAATGGTCTTACAATAATCCATTTATCATTAAAACCATCTTGATTAGGCGAAAATCCTCCTGCAATTATTATTCCAGTTTGTGGAATAACGAAGGGTGTTGGTGTTCTTAATGTGGTATCATTCGCATTAATACTTGGATCGTTTGAAGAAACAGTTACTTGACCATATTTAGTAGTTCCTAATAGTATAGATGTATTAAAGAATTTACCACTTAAAGAAGCTGATGACAATAATACTTTTAATACCAAAGAATCAGAATTCTTTGCAGCAATGCTCGAGGCGCTGGTTACTAAATCGATATTTGAAATACCATTATAACCAGTGTTTTTTATTAAGCCACCATAGGTATCTAATGAATAGATACTGATGCCAGTTGTTGTATTAAATGTTTTAGAAAGATCATCTACGATTGAAACACCTGTTATAGCTGCATCAGTTTTATTGGGTGCACTCATTGCAAAAGTGATCAATACTGTTCCATCAGGATTCAATTTCACAGCTCTAGCTGTTTTTGAAATTTCCATCACTGAATATGCATCTAAAATATTAACAGTATCCATGACACAATTTGCACTTGTTAATCCCGATGCAATATCCACAGCTTTAACACACCATACATAAGTACCCGCCTTGGTTGGTAATATTGGTGCAATGGCGGTACAATTGTTTCCATTTACATCACACCATCTAGGATTACTTCCTGTTGTTATTGATGTAACTAATGAACTTATGTTTGCTGGATTTGTCGAAACCCCATTTACATATGTTGCATTTATTGTTTTAACTACAGGTAAAATTCTGAGCGTATCATATACACAAGGGTCACTTGTTAAATTAGCAATAGTATCTAAGCTCTTAACACACCAAACATAAATACCTGGGACTGTGGGTAATGCAGGAGCTGTTGTACTGCAGTTTGTCCCATTTACATTACAGTAAATCACCTTGCATCCTGCAGGAATATTTGTAACTGTTGGTGCAATGGTAGCTGGATTGGAAGCAACCCCTGTTGTGTACGTTCCATTGATTGGTTTTGGAGGTGCAGGTTTAACAGGTGATACTAAAATATGTAAAGTAGCAGTGGCACAAACCGAACCACTAGTACAAGCGGTATAGATGATATCTACTGGCCCATAAAAATTTGTTGTTGGCGTAAACGTATATGATCCATCTGCATAGATGCTAAAAGCGCCTTGTGTTGAAAGTGGTGTTGAATTTGAAGTGACTGTCAAACTATTGTTCGCTGAATTCAAATCATTCGTCAACACATTTCCAATTACAACTTTATTCATGTCAACCTTATTAAAATCATCATCCGCTGTTGTATATTCTGCAACTGCTGTTGATAAAATTCTAAAGTATACAGTTGCTACTTGACAATTAGAAGGATTTGCATTATCACATACATTATAATTTAAACTGTCAGAACCAATGAAACCAGCAGTTGGTGTAAAAGTGATAACACCAGTGGTCGAATTTACTGAAGCAGTACCATTTGTTGGCGAAGAAACAACGGAAATTGTACTTGGTAATAATGTAGTATTTGAATTTGCTACTTTATCATTTGACAATACGTTAACTGTTACAGGAGTGTTTACTTGTGATGTTGTGTGATCATTCTTAGCCATTGGAGGATTCGTAGTGCTATTTGGATCTGTCACTGATATTTCTAATGTAGCTATTGGACATACTGAGGTTTGGCCTGTATCACACACAGAGACATAATAAACATATCTACCAGCAAGAGGCGATATAAATGTATAAGTCCCATCTAAATTCAAAGTTAGTATTGCCCCAGAAGGATTATTGCCTGACGGGGTCGGTGTTCCATATGTAGTACCAGCAGGAATTTTATCATTCGTACTAACATTACCATTTACTGGTGTATTAATATTTGTAGCATTAATATCTGGATTTGCAACAATACACTGACTAATGGTAATGGCAACAGCAGTAGTAATAACTGAACTACATGAGCCACTTATTACTACTGCTCTATAATATGTTGTTGTAGCGACATCCACTGCAGTATAGCTTGCTGATGTTGCACCAGTGATATTTGTGAATATTGTATTATCAGATGATGACTGCCACTGGATGGCGCCAGCAAATCCAACCAATGTCATTGTGGTACTGTTTGAAGTGCCTATACAGATTAATACATTACCACCACTGATCGTTCCCGCAACGCTCACAGGACTTACTGTAACTGATGCAGTACCACTATTTGCTGATGTACATGATCCACTTGTTACTACTGCTCTGTAAAAAGTAGTAGCTGTTAAATTTGCTGCAGTATAAGTTGTAGTTGTATTTGCAATATCTGTTACTGTACCACTAAAATCAGCAGTAGTTGAACTCTGCCATTTTGTAACAGATCCAGTATTACCACTCAATGTTAATGTAGTTGAGTTTGTATCAGAACAAACTGTAGCACTTCCATTTATTGACCCTCCTACACTCGCAGGACTTACTGTAACTGATGCAGTACCACTATTTGCTGATGTACATGATCCACTTTGAACAACTGCTCTATAATAAGTAGTTGCTGTTAAATTTGCTGCAGTATATGTTGCACTTGTCGTGCTCGCAATATTTGTAAATGTTATGTTATCTGTTGATGACTGCCATTGGATAGTTCCTATATTACCACTTAAGCTTAATACAGTACTATTTGTTCCTGTACAAACTGCAGCACTTCCACTTATTGACCCGCCTTCACTCGCAGGACTTACTGTAACTGATGCAGTACCACTCGTAGCTGATGTACATGATCCACTTGTTACTACTGCTCTGTAAAAAGTAGTAGCTGTTAAATTTGCTGCAGTATATGTTGCACTTGTCGCGCTCGCAATATTTGTAAATGTTATGTTATCTGTTGATGACTGCCATTGGATATTTCCTATATTACCACTTAAGCTTAATACAGTACTATTTGTTCCTGTACAAACTGCAGCACTTCCACTTATTGATCCACCTACACTCGCAGGACTTACTGTAACTGATACAGTACCTGTTGAAATTGTTGTACAAGAACCATTTGTAATATTTGCTTTGTAATAATTACTTTCAGTGATATTAGCAATATTTATTGTACTACTTGTCTCACCAGAAAGATCATAAAATGTACTATTGTCTGGAGAAGATTGCCATTGAATGCTGCCTGTGCTTCCGCTTAAAGTTAATGTTGTATTATTAGATGTAGCACAAACGATTACTCCACCGCCAGTAATTAAACCAGCAACACTAGCGGGATTAATAGTAATACCTCCAACTACTTCTACAGCTCCTATACCACCAGTTAAAGTGATTTTATAATTATAATTAGTAGAACTTGTAAATACGCCAGTTGGTGTTCCCGATATTGTTATGCCATTTGAAATCCAAGAGCCTGTAATACCTGCTGGCAAACCAGTAAATGTGGCTCCAGTTGCTCCAGTTGTTGTGTATGTAATATTCGCAATTGCACTATTACTACAAATAATCTGCGCATCCGAACCTGAAATAGAAGTTAATGCAATTGTGTTTGAACCTGCTGGATTTACGTCAATATGACCAGTCTTAGTAACTACACCACAACCTCCAGTTAATGAAATGGTATAATTAAAAATAGTTGTACTTGTAATTGATCCAGTTGGCGTTCCTGTAATTGTAAACACGTTAGATGACCAAGAACCTGTAACACCTAAAGGCAATCCAATAATACTAGCCCCAGTAGCACCTGATGTATTGTAAGTAATATTTGCAATTTGAACATTTACAATTGGAGTTTGTGCATCAGTACCTGCAGCAGAACTCAACGTAATTGTGTTATTTCCAGAGACTACAATGGTCCCAGATTTTGAAACCGACCCTACACCACCAGTAAGCGATATAATATAATTATAAGTACCTGCAACAGTAGGAGTACCAGAAATAGTGACAACATTAGAAGCCCATACACCAGATACACCTACTGGCAAACCAGTAAATGTAGCTCCAGTGGCAATTGTAGTTGCATAAGTTATATTTGTAATTACGGTATTATTACAAATAGTTTGTGCATCAGTACCTGAAGCTGAGCTCAAAACAATTGTATTAGCTCCAAATGGATTAACAGTAATAGAACCTGTTTTTGTAATAACACTACAACCACCTGTTAATGTAATTGTATAATTATATGTTCCAATAATAGTTGGAGTTCCACTTATTGTGATTGTATTTGCAGACCATGATCCTGTGACACCCACAGGCAACCCACTAAAAGTTGCTCCTGTAGCAGATGTTGTTGTATATGTAATATTAGTAATTGCTGCATTCACATTAGGTGATTGCGCATCGGTACCTGAAGCCGAGCTTAATGTAATCGTATTAATAGGATTGACTACAATACTACCATTGGCAGTACCTGAACCAGAACCCCCAGTTAATGTTACTGTATAATTAAATGTACCAGTAACTGTCGGAGTGCCAGATATTGTTACTTTATTTGATGACCAAGAACCAGAAACTCCAGCTGGCAATCCACTAAAAGTTGCTCCCGTAGCTCCATTTGTTGCATATGTAATATTAGTTATTGGGCTGTTTTTACAAGTTGCTTGTGCGTCAGTACCTGAAACTGAACTCAAAGTAATTGAATTTATACTAGCTACAACTGCATTTAATGCAGATGCCATTGGATCAGACGATGTGGTAACAGTTGCGCCTGTAGCATAATTACTTTCCTTGCCAGGAACAACAAATAAGTATGCCTCACCAGTAAATGTAGTGAAAGTTGAATTTGAAACAATTAAATAAAATGATAAAGAAGTACTTCCTGATTTATCCTGCCTATTCAAATTGCCATAAATGGTTTGTAAATTATTACTGTTATCATAATAAGTTAATACACCATTAATACTATTACCTGAAAACTGTGCCCCAGCTTGATAAAATTGTATTGAACTTCCAGTAATTGGGGAAATTCCAGTAATTGATTGGGTATTTAATCCATAACTTGTTCCAGTTCCTTTATACAACTTATTAAAGTTAAATGTGGCAGCATTTAAAGAAGCAGGTACAAGTGAGAATAATAATAGAACTATTAGAACTAATCCCAATCTACTTTTTATTTGCATTTTTTTTATCATTGTATTATTTTTTATCCGTTTGTTATTTTTCCTATTGAATTACTTATTTGGGCATGCTTAAACAAGTCTATTAAGTTGCTAACTCCCACTTTGTAAAAAATTAACTTCTTGTAAGTAGATACTGTGTTACTCTTCAATGAAAGTGCTTTAGAAATACTTTTATTGTTTTCACCATTTAATAGTAACTCCATTATCTCTTTTTCTCTTTTTGAAAGAGTCAAGAATTTATCTGTAGATTCTGTTTGCATAAAATTTATTTTAATTATTTTATATTAGTTGAATTATTTTATTAATTAGTTTATTGTATAACTAAAGGTGATATTCCCAACGTCCGAAGCTGAAGAGTTTGAAGACGTATTTAATGACACGACTGCATAATAATTAGAGTTAATTAAATTTATTGAGACAACAGCATATCCGAAAGCGGAAGTTGAGAATATAGCCGTACCTACAAAATTTTGTGATTTATTAGGCGCTATAGGAAGACTCATGTTAAATGAAGGCGAAGAACCTGACTTTGACAATGTAATACCAACCGATACTGTTACAACTTTTCCAACTTGTGTAAATACAGCTTGACTTACTGTTGGTGCAGTCATATTTGTAAAAGTAAATGTTGGGACATATGATCCAGAACTTGCGCTAGATGAACTTGATGAAACTAAATAAGTATTATTATCAACTGTACCATCTGCTTTTAAGAAGCCTGATCCACCGTCTGATTTTACGAATGAAGTAGCACTAATTGTGCCACTCACAGTAGTGTTACCCAAATTAGTCACACCAGCAGTTAATACTCCTGCATTCGTTGTTGTAGCTGATATAGTAGATGCACTTAATGTGTTTACTGCTAATAGATTTTTACTATTTAATTCAACATCTGCATTAGCTCCTGTATATGGAACATACATACTAGTTATACTTGCCGTAGTTGCAACAGTACTACTAGTTAAATAGGTCGTAGCATCAACAGATCCGTCTGCCTTTAAGAATTGTGAACCAGTACCACCAGTTTTAGCAAATGACGTTGCACCTATCGCCCCGTTGAATGCAGCTGTTGTTCCTGTTAACGCACCTAATGTACTTGCACCTGCTGTTAAACTTCCAGCATTCGTTGTTGTAGCTGATATAGTAGATGCACTTAATGTGTTTACTGCTGATAGATTTTTACTATTTAATTCAACATCTGCATTCGCTCCTGTATATGGAACATACATACTAGTTATACTTGCCGTAGTTGCAACAGTACTACTAGTTAAATAGGTCGTAGCATCAACAGATCCGTCTGCTTTTAAGAATTGTGAACCAGTACCACCTGTTTTAATGAAACCTGAAGATGTCATATTTCCTGTTGATGATACTGTTCCTGTTACTGCTGTATTACCTGCTGTCAATATTCCTAAAGATGTGTTTCCTGCAGTCAATGTTCCTACAGATGTATTACCTAATGCGCTTGCACCTGCTGTTAATACTCCAGCATTCGTTGTTGTAGCTGATATAGTAGATGCACTTAATGTGTTTACTGCTGATAGATTTTTACTATTTAATTCAACATCTGCATTAGCTCCTGTATATGGAACATACATACTAGTTATACTTGCCGTAGTTGCAACAGTACTACTAGTTAAATAGGTCGTAGCA
>JACCDP011577699.1_pt1 | contig 11867 bp, 12 predicted proteins | sample 7445841 | NCBI WGS metagenome assembly JACCDP01 (sample SAMN15323441, study PRJNA562643) | freshwater metagenome | isolation source: river surface water | place: USA:Blue River Watershed | collected 2017-08-17
CATACGCATTAAATGCTGTTCCAACAAATACAGGCTCATTACTTACAACAGCATCAGTTAGTTTAAACACAATTACATTTACTAAAGGTGATGCTTCAACATTTGCTATTACTGTAGATACAGGTTCTGGTGGTGGTGGGACAATTGATACAGGTTCATTTGCTACTACTGGTTCAAACGTATTTAGTGGTTCTCAAACATTTAATACAGCATCACTTTATTTAAACGCGAGTGGTTCAACTCCATTATTTGCTAACTTTACTCAATCAAATTTACAAACACAGAACTACGCTAATATATTATTATTTCCTGTTTCAACTTTTAGTGGTTCATTTACATTATCAGGCTCTAGAAATATAGGTACAGTTCAACCATTTAGCAACGCATTAGCTCTTACTTATAGAGGTGGAGGTAATTTTAATGGTAATATAGGTCCGTTCTTATCATCAGCTTATACTACAGCATCTGCTGTTCCTGTTTTTAATAACAACTATTTAGGTGGAGGTATTACTCACAATATAGCTAATACATCATCTGTATTAACAGTTAGTAATAATATTATAGGTGGAAATATAACAACAGCAGGAACAGGTTTATCAACCATCAATATGGTTTCTAATAATGTTGATAACCTTGCTATCAGTCATAGTTGGTCAGGTTCAGCAGCTAACCAAAGCGTAGCTGTAACATCTAACTTTATTAAAGCACCTACTGGCGCTGGTCAAGCATTAGTTAACTTTGGTGGTTTTACTACAAACGCAAACTCAAGAGTATTTGCTCAAAATATATTATTTGGTGCTAACATAACAGCATCAATGGAGGTATCAGGTACTTCAGCTGTTTCTAACTTATATAATACAGCCGTAATTGGTGCTGGATTAGTAGTAAGTGGAACAATGGCTTCTAACTCTACATCAGCATCAATGTTTGTAGGTCAGTTTAATGAAACAGGTTCATTAGCTGATGCTTCATTAGTTAAATTTGCTGTTGGTACTGGAACAAGTAATACAGCTAGAAAAACATCTTTATTTGTAAGCCGCTCAGGTGAAGTAGTAATTAGTGCTGCTGGTGGAGGTGATACTACAAGAGGTAATAGTGTATTTGGAAACAATTTTGTTAAAATAGCTCAAAATACAGTTAACTCAAATACTACAGTAGCACAATATAATGCTTCAATGGCTACCAATGGTGGTAGTGTTAATGGTTTATCGAGTGTTGTAATAGCTGGTGAAGTAGCTGCTCTAACAGCAGGACGTTCAAGTGCTATGATTGGTTCTTCATATACTACTATTAATACAAATAGTGGTGGTGGTGATACAAATAATATTATAGCTGGTGCTTTTGACTCACAAATATCTGGTTCATTATCATTATACACTGGTATTTACTCATCTACAGGTTCATTTATTAATCAAAGTAGAAACTCAGCTATTATTGCTGGTCAAAATGTTAGATTAAATGATGTAACCGCTTCAGTAGCATTAGGTAGAGATACAGCATATACTGGTTCAGCTAATTTCACTTTATATACTCAAAATATTAATTCATCAGGTAGCGTATCAATAACAGGTTCAGCTACAATAACAGATGTATTAGTATTACCATTCCAATCTCCATTGCCAACAGGTAAACCAACAGGTTCAATTGCCTTATCAGGTAGTGGTGCTACTTATGTAGGTATGTTTGTGTATGATGGAACGAATTGGGTAACAGCATAATAAATAATAAAATACAATGGCAATACAAACAAAAGCAGAATTAAGCGCTTCAAACGCATCATCATTTCCAGATAATAATTCTGGTTTGATTACGCCCGCTTTATTGAGAAATTATAACACATCATCAATAGATTCATACGCAGCACTAAGTGGTTCAAATACCTATGTAGGTAATCAAGTAATTAGTGGTAGTTTAACTGTAAGTGGTTCATTCTCATATTCTTCATTAGCAACAAACCAAACAGAAACCTATTCTGGTTTAACAGGTGTAATGGATAATTTAGTATCTAAAACTACTGGTTCATTTAATTTAATAAGTGGTTCATTTACTAAAATATTATCTATCAGTTCATCTGCTCCAGGTATGGCGATTAATATGGATTGTTGGTTTAATTTAACTGGTTCAAATGAATTAGGTTATCAATCATATGGTGGTTATTTACGTCCTGCTGATGTATCAGCTATTAATGCTTTACCTGCTGGTAATGCTTCAACTCAAACATTAATTAATCCTATTTTTAGTGCTTCGTGGAATAGTGGAACTGGATATGTTGATATCTATGGTAGAAATAATTTCAGTGGGGCAACAACAAGTGTTATAATTGCTATGAAGGTTGCTTCTACTAACCCAATTACTATAGCATAATAATATGGATAAAGAACTTATAGAAGCGAATTTATTAAATATCGTAGCGTTTTCAACTTTATTGATGGACGTTGAAAAAATCATTTCTATCGCGGTTTTAACTACCGCTTTAATATATAACGTGATTAAGCTATACAATTATTTCAAAACCAAAAAATTAAAATAATGCCAATCCCAAAACCCAAAAGCGACGAAACACAAAATGACTTTGTTGGACGTTGTGTATCAGCAATAGCTGATGAATATGAAGATAACGACCAGCGAGTTGCTATCTGTATTAACACGTTCGAGAAAGAACAAAATATGAAAGCCATTAAAGCATCACGTGAATTTAGAGATGAATTCATGAAACATATTCCTTCTAACAAATCTATTAAATAAAAATCAAATGAACACCCTACGTAGGGTTATTAATTACGAAATAAAAATATTATGAACGCGACTACTACACTTTCAAAAATCATGAACTTACTTGGCATCGAGAAAGATGTTAATTTAAGTGGTGATGTATATGGTAAACTTGAAAATGGCGATATCGTAGCAAGCGATTTATTCGCAATCGGGCACGTAATGTTTCAAATTGACGAATCAGGCTCAAAGAAAAAAGTAAAAGATGGTGAATACAAATTATTCACACCAGGTGGTGCAGTTGATGGACCAGTTGCTTTTATGGTATACATGAAAGATTCAGTAATTGAAACTATGGACGAAATCAGAGAAGCTGACGACGCTAAAAAACAACCAACATTATCTAAAACAAACGGATTAGCTCCAACAAACTTATCTAAAACCGAAAATATGGAAAATAAAATGAATATGGAAGAGGTTGAAAAATTACAAGAACCTCTAAAAGATTTACCTGCTAGCGATAAGGACGCAATGAAAGCAGAAATCGAAGACATCAAAAAATCATTAGCAGCTTTACAAGAAGCTCTTGCCTCATTAATGAAAGAAAAAGAAGCAGAAATGGCTTCTCAGAAAGATGAAGGTATGAACAACGAAAAGAAAGCAGTTGAGAAAGAAGAAGAAATGTATGCTTACGGAAAGAACAACGAAGAGAAGCAACGTAAAGGTTTAGAATCAAAAGGTTCACAAAACCAAAACTTATCTGCTATCAAAAATCAATTATTTAAAGGTGCTCCTGTTGAACCAACTGTTAACGCAAACGTTAAGTTGAACAATCAATCAGTAGAAACCTCATTCGACAGAGTATTAAAGCGTTTGGCTAACTAATAGTCAATCGTTTAAACAATATAACAAAAACTATTTTAAAATTATTTAAGAAATGGCAACAACTTTAAACATTACCAGCACGTATGCTGGTCAGTTCAGCGGGAAATATATAGCAGCTGCGTTGTTAAGTGCTCCTACTCTTGATAAAGGCTTCATCACAATTAAGCCAAACATCAAGTATAAGGACGTAATCAAAACTGTATCTACAGTTGGATTAGTAACAGACGCTACTTGTGATTTCGACGCTACATCATCATTATCTTTAGCTGAGCAAATTATCCAGCCTAAAGAATTACAAGTTAACTTACAACTTTGTAAAAAAACATTCCGTTCAGACTGGGAGGCAGTTCAAATGGGAGTTAGTGTTTATGACAATCTACCTCCTTCATTCACTGATTTCTTAATCGCTTATGCTGCTGGTAAAGTAGCTGAGTCAACTGAGCAATCAATTTGGAGCACTTCATCTGCTGTAAACGGTACATTCGAAGGTTTACCTTCATTAATCGAATCAGGCTCATCTGTAAAGATTTCTGGTTCTGCTACAATCACTTCAGCTTCAATCGTTGCTGAATTAGGTAAGATTGTAGACGCTATCCCTTCAACTGTATACGGAAAGGAAGACACGGCTATTTATCTTCCTTCTAACATGGTTCGTGCTTATGAAAGAGCATTGGGACAAAATAACTTCCAATTCCAATCATTTGTCGGCACAAAGCCACTCAACTTTGACGGAGTTCCTATTTACTACTGCCCTGGTTTACCAAGTTCAGTAGCTATCGCTGGTCAAAAATCAAACTTATTCTTCGGAACTGGTTTGATGTCGGATAGCAATGAAGTGGTAGTATTAGATACTTCTGAAACTTTAGGTGATCAGAATGTCAGAGTAATTATGCGATACACAGCTGGTGTTCAATACGGAATAGCTGGTGATATTGTTTCTTACAGAGTTCGCTAATAATATTTGAATAAAGGGGGGTTAATACCCCCCACATTCAAAAAAAACCTTAACAAAAAAAATTAAATTATTTAACAATGGCATGTAATATTTCTCTCGGACGCGCTCTTCCATGTAAAGATGCTACAGGCGGTATACAAGCAGTATACTTCCTTAATTACAGCAACTTAGCTGTTACCGCATCTGCAAATGACGTAATTACGGGACTTGGAACAGTTACAGCTTATCAATATCAAGTTAAGGGTGCTAATAACAACTTACAAGACAATATCAATTCGTCTCGCGATAACGGAACTACGTTCTTCGAGCAAGTAGTAAATGTTCAGTTTACTAAGCTTGATTCAACTACTTCTAAAGAATTAAAATTGTTAGCTTACGGACGTCCACAAATCGTTGTTCACACATATTCAGGTGATGCCTTTTTATGCGGTAAGAACAATGGTATGGAATTAACGGCTGGTTCTATTCAAACTGGAACTGCGCTCGGTGATTTACAAGGCTACACAGCTACGTTCACTGGTCAAGAACAATTATATTCTCAATTTATCACAGGTTCAACAGTTAGCAACCCATTCGCTGGTATAGCAGGCGTAACAGTTGTAACAGGTTCAGCAAGCTAAGCTCAAAGTGCCGTAAGGCAACTTTCATATATATCCTTGGCTCTGGTAGCATCGAAAGATGCTACCTTTTTTTTACGTTGATAATGAAATACAAAATTAGGGTTATAATGGAAACAAATAGATTTGACGACTTTAATACCAAATACTACCAGCTCACAATCATTTAAGTTGTTGACCCGAGAATCTAGCAGCCAAACGCCGTTCTCTGTTAAACTTGAGTTGGAGAATGAATACACGTATGTGCCTCAAACTATTACACCAGCATCAGCTTCATATATTGATAATTGGTTAGTGATAACAGGTTCATTTAATTTAGATTCAAACAATTTTTACAGTATTAAAGTTCATCAATACGTTGGAGGCACATTTGTAAAAGAATTATATAGAGGAGAAATATACGCTACAACAGCATCAGCAATTATACTTGATTCTAAACCTATGGAAGGTTATGTAGCATCAGCCTCAGTTAACGAATACATAATATACGAATAATGGAAAATAAAAACTCAATTAAAGTAGTAAACTTAAGTGGTGGTTATATTCAACCTCGCGTTAGTGAAAATAATTTAGATAAACGCGTTAAGTGGATTAGCTATGGTATTGAAGGGCATGATGATTTCTTTACTACATTAACGATGCGTTATGAGGGTAGCCAAACAAATCAGGCTTGTATCAATTCACTTGCTGATATGATATATGGTAAAGGTGTTAAATCAAGAGGTGATGATGATGCTACATCAAATTACCTATATTCATTAACTACCGAGGCTGAATTAAAGAAAATCATTTTAGATTTCAAATTGTATGGCAACGCTGCTATTCAAATTACTTATAGCCCTGATAGAACTAAAATAATTGGTTTCTATCATTTACCTGTTTCTACATTACGTGCTGAGAGAGTAAATGATGAAGGACATATATGTGCTTACTATTATTCACCTGATTGGGATAATAAAAAAATTAAACCAATTCGTATATCAGCATTTGGATATTCAACTGATGAAATTGAGGTGGCTTATATTAAGTCATACTCACCAATGAAATTCTATTATTCAACTCCAGATTATTATTCTTGTATTCAATATTGTGCTGTAGAAGAGGAAATATCAAATCTACATTTAAGCAATATACGCAATGGATTTTTACCTACGTCGATTATTAACTTCAATAATGGTATGCCACCGATTGAAGAAAGAGCGGTTATCGAGAATGCTATTAGAAATTCATTCACAGGCACTTCAAACGCAGGCAAATTTATTCTTAGCTTTAATGAGAATCCAGAATACGCCACTACTATTAATCCCATTAATGTTCCTAATCTTCATAATCAATATGAGATTATCTCGAAGGAAGCAGAAACGTCAATCATAAAAGCACATCGCATCACATCACCATTATTACTTGGTATTCGTGATCAGGCTAAAGGATTCTCAAGCAACGCTGAGGAATTAAAAACATCATACGACTTGATGTATGCTTGGGTTATTAATCCAACACAACAAGAATTATTGGCTGTTATAGAGCAATTACTTAATTATAATAATGTTGAAGCTGATAACTTGTATTTTATGCCATTAATTCCATTTGGATTTATTGCTGAAATTACTGCTGACGCAGGTGCTAGTGTAGCACAACAAGTAATTAGTAATGAGGATTTACCTGATATTGAGCAACCAGCACAAGATGTAGCTGAAGACGCAAGTGAGCCAGAACGCACAAATGAGGAAATTGGATATACTCAACCTATATCACAACAGGAATTAACTGAAATGTCATCACACCTAAGACAATACAATTATGTATAATTCTAATTTACATAACAAAATATTATCTAAAATATCAAGTGTAGAACTTGGTAGAAAAAAGGACATCATTGCTGTTACTGACGAACGTGAAGTAGCAGAGGCAGTAGCTGATGGAATTAGAGACGCAATTGTAGAAAATGGGCATGTTCAATCAGGTAGATTATTTGATTCTATTTCAGTAGTAAAAAGTGGAGATGAATATGAGGTAAAAGCAGTTGATTATGCCAAATACGTTAATGGTAGAGTAGTTGACGCAGGAGGAGATGGTTTCATTAACGAGGGTATACAACAAGCACAAAGAGAATATCCACGAGAATTTATACAACCAATTATACAAACACCAGCATAAAATGAGCTTAAATATTTTATTTATAACAAGAGATGATTTAGTTAAACGTACCCCGTTTGGCGGAAATATTCAACCCGAGAAGTTAATACCACACGTAAAGACAGCACAAGACAAACATATGTTGCCTATTTTAGGTACAGTGTTGTTTGAATACTTACAACAAATAATTGCTGCTAATACTGTAAGTGGTATTTACGAGGAATTACTTGATGATTATATCAAGGATTGTTTAGTTCACTATACAGCAGTTGAGGCATTACCATTTTTATCATATACATTCGCTAATAGTGGTATTGTAAGAAATGTAGGTGAAACTTCGCAAGCACCAACTAAAGTAGAAATTGACTTTTTGTTAGATAAAGAATTACAATCAGCACAATTCTATGCTCAACGTTTACGTGATTTTCTAATTGCTAAATCACCAACACAAATTCCACAATACTATCAAGCAACAGGTGATTCTAGAGAGGTTTACCCAAATAGAGGTGTTCAATATTATACTGGATGGAACATATAAAGAAAACATATTACGGAGGTTATAAGCCTAAGTCTAATAACGTAGTCAAATTAGAGGCATACGTTAAAAACGCAGGTAGAAGCGACTTAAAAAACGAACTACCTAAAGGCAATACCTCTATCACAAATAAAGTGCTTAAAAATAAACGCATTCGATGAATTACTCATTTTATCAAATAACAGATTTCATTAACCAAGTAGCTACTGGACACCCACACATCAAAACGTTTCAGATGGGAACACTTGATAATGTCGATACGTTTAAGCAAACATTATTTCCGTTGTGTTATTTAGTTCCATCAAGCGCAGTTATTTCTATTAATGGTTCTACTACATACAATTTTAGTTTAATTGTTATGGATAGGGTAAATGATGTAGCTAATGAGGGTGAGGTTGACAAATATTCTACTATTGAATGGGATTATAGAGGTATAGATAACTTAAACGATGTTTGGAACGATACATTATCAACACTTAATGATGTTATTTCATTTATTCAGCGTAATGAGGAATCAAATGCCTATAACATATACGATGAGATTACATGCGTTCCATTTAAAGATAGATTTGATAATACACTAGCAGGTTGGAGTGCTGAAATGGTAATAACAATGCCTAACGATAAGCCAGCTTGTGAAATAACATTATCGTAATGAGTGGACGTTTTTTAAAACAAAGTGCTAGATTAAACACTTGGGCTAATACAGTTAAAAGTAATGCTGTTAGAAACTTACAGGGTGTAATTAGAACTAAAAGCACAGGTGATTTAGCACGTTCACTTAGATTTTTCAAACGCGATAGAGGTAATACAGTTAGTTTAGAATTTAGTATGAACTGGTATGGTATAGACATACTAGAGGCATCATATCCATCAGGTAAAAAATGGGGTAGAGGTAAATTACAACGTGCTAAAAGAGCACAACCTTGGTTTACCCCAGCATTAAATAGTCAATTAGACGAATTAACAACGTTTATTGAAAACGAAATAGCTAAGGATTTAGAAGACATCATCAAACCATAAAATACGCGATTTTGGGTTATTGTGGGAAATGATTAAATAATGGCTATAGTAGTCAATCAATTACCCGCATCAGCATCGTTAGGACAATCTCCTATCGCATTTTCTGTTAGTGAAAGTGCGGGTTTATATTCGAATTTAGGGTTTGTATATACAGCCAATTTATATTATTGGTCAGGTAGCATTTCAAATAGTGGTTCATACAAATACCAATTACAAAAGTATCCCAATGCTGCTAACTATGGTATTTTCGATTTAAGTAAAATATTATCATCAACGTTTAAAGACAGTGCCTATGCTAATCCAAGTGATATTAGGTATTTTAAGGTTGATTTTAATTATCAATATCAATCAGGTAGTCAATATGTAACAGGTAGTAATACTACATCAAGCTTATATTATGCGTTAGATGGTTATTTATTATCTCGCAACAACGCAATTGGAACTGAATTAAACCAAAATACAGTTTATTTTCCATTTTTAACAGACGGACCACAATCACAATCAGCAATATTGAGTGATTGGGGATATGTTAGTATTTGGAAAACATCAATTAATGCTTCATCAGCACCAACAACTGCCTCAATTACAGCATCATATACAAATGGCACAACAGCAAGTTATGCTATACCATTAACAGCAATTCCCGCTGGTAATCCTACTCAAGATTTAGTTGAATTAGTGCCATTCGGACCTCAAACTATTGCTGATAATACTACATCATCATTTAATAGTTCATTACTTGATTCTTATACAATTAGAGCATACGCAGGTGGAACAGCAGTAGGACAACCAATATACGTTAAAATATTCTGTGAGGCAAAATACACTCCAGTTAGAATACAATATAAAAATAGATACGGGCAATTTGATTATTTTACATTCCCTAAAGTAAATAGACAATCACTAAAAACTAAATCACGCGATTATCGCCCTCAAGTAGGTAGCTGGAATTCAACAGCATTACAATATAACAACTACGAATCAACAATTCAAAAGTATGTTATTGATACTGACCAAACGTTATTAGTGAATAGTGATTGGTTGCCTGAAACATACAATGATGCTTTTAAGCAATTAATGGTATCACCTGAAATTTATTGGGTTGAGGATAATGGCAATTTAATTACACCACTATCTTTAACTACAAGCGATTTCCAAATCAAAACAGTAGTAAACGATCAGTTAATTCAATATTCATTTAGCTTCGAAATAGGACAAAGTTATAAATTAGTATTATAATGGGTATAGCAGCAGGAAAATCGTTTAAAGCCAAATTAGTTAGTGGCAATGTGTTCCTCGATATGTTTAAAGAGGAAGATGTAAAAGTATCTAATAACATTACTCAGTTATTTGATTTAGGTGCTGTGCCATCTAACTTTACTCAAAACTTTACATTACCAGCTACATATAAAAACAACTTATTCTTCGAGAATGCGTATGATATTAGTATTGATTTTCCTGAGAATTTCAATACCAATCAAAAAGTAGATGCGTATTTAGATTTCGACGGGATTTACGTAGTTAATGGTTATATTCAATTGTTGAAAATTAACATTAAGGACAAATATATTGACTCATATGAGATTAGTTTATTTGGTCAGGTATCTAAATTCAATAGAGATATTAACTTAAAATTCTTAACTGATTTAGATGAATTAAGCATTTACAACCACACAGCATCAATTGGTAATATTACTGCCTCATGGAGTAATCAATTGTTTAGTGGTAGTATAGTTTATCCTATTGCTGATTATGGTAAACGTATCTCATATAATCCAGCATTATCAACAGCAATTAATAATCCAAGTGGTGGTTTGTTTGTTCAGGATTTCAAACCTGCTATCAAAGTAAAAAATGTTTTAGATGCTATTTTTAGTGATTTAGGATACACTTATACATCATCATTTTTAAATCAAACTTGGTTTGATGATGTTTACATGATATGTAATTACCAAGGACAATATCCTATATTTGCTGAGCGTAATTTAGATACATTTAACCAATTTAAGGTTAGACAATTTATTAGTGATTCATTACAAGATGTTAGACAACCTATTGCTTATAATGGTAGTAGTTATTTAACAAGCATATATAATGGACAAGAATATAATTACAATAACGCTTATCAAACAGCTAAATTCTATGTTCCAATTACATCTAGTATTGATTTCACATTCAATATGAGTTTGGAATACGGACCAACAGGTTCTACTCCAACAGGAAGTGGCGGACCACAATTTACAATTCAATTCCAAAATTTAACTTCATCAGCATTTTATACTGCTGATTTGCCTAATATTAACTCTAACATTGCTATTCAAGTAGGTAGAGTTCAAAACACAGCTAAAACACAAATTAAACAACCAGAAACGTTTAAAATAACATTAAACGGACCAGCACATTATACAGCAACACTTAATTCATCAGCATTAAATGCGATTACCAATTTTAGTAGTTCGCTTGATTTTGATAATAAAAACAATTCATTCCTATCACTTGATAGTATGAATAATGCTGCTGATGGATTAGTAATGGATATTCCATCTAATATGCCTTTTGGTAATAGTGGAATCAAGTATGTTGATTTTATACGTTCATTACAAAAGAAATTCAACTTAATCATTTATGCTGATAAGCGTAATAACAACCAATTTATAATTGAAACATTTAACGATTGGTATAATAGAGGTAGGGTAATTGATTTTGATCAGTATGTTCAAACAGAAGAGCAAATACAAGTAATACCCGCTAACACTTTAGCATTCCAAAAATTAACATTTAAGGATAAAAGTGAGGTTGATTATTATGGTTCATTGTTTAAAACTCAATCAAATAGAGAGTTTGGACAAGATTTCTACGTTGATACAACAAACCAATTCTCACAAGGAGAGTTTAAAGTAGAAACAATGATGGGTTCATCACCATTAGTGTTGCCTGCTGATACATTATTATCTGGTTCAACTAACGTATTGGAAATACCTGCGTTTGTAGCTGATGCTCAGTA
>JACCDP010182832.1_pt1 | contig 11866 bp, 9 predicted proteins | sample 7445841 | NCBI WGS metagenome assembly JACCDP01 (sample SAMN15323441, study PRJNA562643) | freshwater metagenome | isolation source: river surface water | place: USA:Blue River Watershed | collected 2017-08-17
ATTCGATGCACTACCTCGTACCACCCAATTTTCCGATGTTGGGGCACCAAGTTCATGAACCAAGGACGCCGAAATCAATGCGGAAGTTGAAATTTGTTGTACTGGATGGGTGAAGGAAATTTCAGACCCACGGGGTGCTGTATTAGCCGCGGAAACGGGCAAGACAACGGCTCGAGAAGTAGCGAAATAAACCGCTCCTGACTTATTGATATGTACTGCCAATACCCCATTGTACACATCGATTCCTTGGTATTGCTGTTGAAAATACGCATGGGTTCCAATTTCATCCCTATAAATATCCTGAATGCGTAATTCTTTTACATCCTTGGCAGAAATAGCCCATTTACCGCTATTTACGATGTCTAACAAAGCCGCTTGAGCTCGATTTACGCCAACAGTGGGTGTAGAACTCGCTAATAAAGAGGAACTTATGGTTATTGTTGCCAAAATGGCCAAAGGTTTTATGGTGAAAGAACGCAATGCCAATATCGAAAATGGAAGACTTCTTAAAATATTCATACTCTTAGAATTCTGCAATTTACGCGTTTAACCCATAGAACAAAAAAAATCGGGCCGATATGACCCGATTTCATGAATAATCTTATTTGCAATGTTGAACTAATTAAACAATTAGCTCCAGCTTTCCTCCCTGAAAGAGAAAATATCATGGTTACCTCAAAAGGACTGATGTAGTTTTATTTGGGTGTATATCCCCATTTGTATTTGTATATTTTATTATTTATTTTCTGGCTTTTGGGGTTTCAGTTTCTTGGCCGTGCTTTCTAACTGTTTCACAAAGTGTTTTTCTGCTTCAGTCAATTCGTTTTTAATTTGTTCCGAATATTTCTCATACTCGGCAGTGGCCTTCTTGAGTGCCTGTTGATGGCTAATAGTTCCGGCATGAAGCAGAATATCGTTTCCGGTCATTCGCAAGAAATCATCTAAGCGTTCAATCCAATCTTTCATATACATGGGCTGGCGGTTCAGTGCCTGCAACTCTGCCAATTCCATGTATGCCGTTACCATTCTGTTTAGCACATTCAGTTCTTCTTCATTCAAATAGTTTTTGGCTATTTCGGTCTCCTGCTTTGTCGGCTTGCTTCCTTTAATGTGTGTTAGTCCTAAGTTTGGTTTATTGGCATCAATGCGTTGATAAATGATTTCAGCTGCGGTGTGTCCGTGTGCCGCCCAATGCATTTTGTTCTGAACAGTTTGAAAAAACTGTATGGACATTTCCAGTTTCGGATCATAATCAATACTGGTAGCATAAATATCCAATACCTTTCTCCAAAACACTTTTTCGGAACTTCGTATGTCCCGAATACGAGCCAGTAATTCTTCAAAATAGTTGCCTCCACCAGCTTGTTTGAGCAACTCATCATTCATGGTAAAACCTTTTACAATGTATTCACGAAGCCTTGCTGTTGCCCACTGCCGGAACTTCGTGCCCTGATGGCTTTTTACCCTGTAGCCTACCGAAATGATTACGTCCAGGTTGTAGAAGGCAGTATTGTAGTTTTTGCCATCTGCGGCAGTTGTTCGGAAATTCCGAACAACTGAATCCGAATCCAACTCACCCTCTTCAAAAATATTCTTAATATGCTCACTTACAGTTGCTTTTGATTTTTGAAAGAGCTCACACAATTGAGCTTGTGTAAGCCAAACGGTCTCGTCTTCTAAACGAGTTTCTATTTTGGTTTTACCGTCCTCTGTTTGATATATGATGATGTTACTTTCTGCCATTTCGATTAACTTTTAATGACCATTTTGATGACGTCAACGAAATGATCCAATACCGCTTCCCTATTGGTTTTACAACTTTCCTTTGCCTTGTCCACAGCATTGAGGAAGTTTCGCCAGCCAGAATAGCCAAGTAGCACTTGAAGTTCCCTGGCAAGCCAATACTCAACACCGACTTGCTCGTAGGCGGACTTCCCGAAGGATTTATTTAGTTTAAAGATTGTCCCCTGTCCCATAATGATTTATTTAGCCTCTAAATATCTCTAAAGAGATTCTTTTACAACGAAAACTAAGCCATCGTGAATTCAGCACTATCGATAGCACAATTGATAGCACCATTTTCGATTATGGCGTTGTCTTTCATGTATTTGATGCAATTCCATTCATCTTTTACATTCATTGCTTTCATGATGGATTGAGCGAGTTCGGGAATGGTCATCAACGTCAATTACGGGAACTGTCTCCAAAAAAAGCTATAAGCAGAAATGGATAGATCCGATTATACGAAACGGAAAGCGCTTCCGCCGTACACGGCCTGATCGCCCAATTCCTCTTCGATACGCAATAGTTGGTTGTATTTCGACATTCTATCCGAACGAGAAGCACTACCGGTTTTGATTTGCCCAGAATTCATAGCAACCGCTAAATCCGCAATGGTATTATCTTCGGTTTCGCCGCTACGGTGACTCATTACATTGCTGTAACGATTACGGGTAGCTAAATTGATCGCATTCAAGGTTTCGGTCAGGGTTCCAATTTGATTTACTTTAATCAAAATAGAATTGGCAATACCTTCGTTGATACCGCGTTGTAAACGATTCACGTTGGTAACAAACAAATCATCCCCTACTAACTGAATTTTATTTCCCAAACGCTCCGTCATCAACTTCCAACTGTTCCAATCGTCTTCAGCACATCCGTCTTCGATGGAAATAATGGGATAACGCTTGCACCAATCTTCCCAATAGGATACCATTTCCTCACCGGTGAATTTTCTACCGTCCGATTTTTTGAAAACATACAAACCGGTTTTTTCATCGTACAATTCGCTGGTAGCGGCATCCATTGCGATATACATATCTACCCCAGGCTTGTAACCTGCTTTTTCGATGGCCATTAATACAGTCTCTATGGCTTCTTCGTTGGATTGAATATTGGGAGCAAATCCACCTTCATCCCCTACGTTGGTGCTATACCCTTTGGATTTTAATACGGATTTTAGATGATGAAACACTTCAACTCCCATGCGCAATGCATGACTGAAGGAATCTGCCTTCACCGGCATGACCATGAACTCCTGAAAATCAATTTTATTATCGGCATGGGCTCCTCCGTTTAAGATATTCATCATTGGAACGGGCAGTACATTTGCATGCACACCGCCGATATAACGGTAAAGAGGTAACCCTACTTCATCCGCTGCTGCATGCGCTGCGGCCAAGGATACGGCCAACATCGCATTTGCACCTAAATTTGATTTGTTATCGGTAGAATCCAAATCAAGCAAAGCCTGATCAATTTCGTTTTGATTGGTTACTTCAATTCCCTCAAGAGCATCAGCAATGATGTTATTTACATTATCAACCGCTTTTAATACTCCTTTTCCGAGATAAAAATCCATATCGCCATCGCGTAATTCAACAGCTTCGTGTATTCCTGTGCTTGCGCCCGAAGGAACAGCAGCTCTTCCGAAACCACCATCATCGGTAAATACTTCGGCTTCAACGGTTGGATTACCTCTGGAATCGAGGACTTGTCTGGCTTGAATGTGGGTTATTTCGCTCATGGGGTTATGATTTATGATTATCGATTAAACTAACAAATTGATCAAACAGGTACCAAGAATCGTGTGGACCTGGGGAAGCTTCTGGGTGATGTTGCACACTGAAGGCAGGTTTATCCAAACGCGCAATTCCCTCTACGGTATTGTCGTTTAAATTGATGTGCGTTAATTGAATAGTATCCGACTTGCTTTCGTCATATTGTACAGCAAATCCGTGATTTTGGGAAGTGATTTCGCTTCTTCCCGTAACCAAATTCTTCACGGGATGATTACAACCGCGGTGTCCGTGGTGCATTTTATAGGTAGTTAAACCGCTCGCTAAACTCAACAATTGGTGACCTAAGCAAATACCGAAGGTAGGAATACCTGAATTCACCAAATCCTTAACGGTTTCAATAGCATAATCCATGGAAGCCGGATCGCCGGGGCCATTGGAAATCATCAACCCATCGGGATTCCAAGCTTTGATGGTTTCGGCTTTTGTATTCCAAGGAAAAACTCCTACAAAACAATCGCGTTCCACCAAGCAACGGATAATATTTTCTTTGCTACCGTAATCCAATAATGCAACTTTACGCGGAGCGTTTGGATCTCCGGTTGTGTAATGCTCATTGCAAGACACTTTAGACGCCAATTCCAAACCATCCATGGAAGGCACTTCGCTCAATCGCTTACGCAATACTTCAACGTCCAATTCTTCGCTCGAAATAATGGCATTCATCGCACCGGTATCGCGAATGTATCGAACCAATTCTCGTGTGTCGATATCGGAAATTCCAACCAAATTGTGCTTCATGAAATAGGCATCCAAACTTTCGTTTGCCATTTTTCTTGAAAAGTTAGCGGAAAACTTTTTGCATACCAGGCCTGAAATTTTAATTCCATCGCTTTCTACATCGGTCTCTCTCACTCCGTAGTTTCCGATATGATCCGAGGTCATAACCAAGATTTGACCAAAATACGAGGGGTCCGTAAAAACCTCCTGATAGCCAGTCATTCCGGTATTAAAACAAATTTCTCCGGTGGTTGTTCCAATTTTGCCAATGGCGATTCCTTCAAAATAGGTACCATCTGCTAGTACCAAAACGGCGGGATTGTGGTGTGTACTCACTTCAAGGGTTCGAATTTCGTGCTTTCCGTTGGATTCACCAAAAGTGTTGGTAAAATGTAGGTAGTTCTTCGCTTGCTAGTCTTTTTTCTCTTCCGTTTTGGGATGAACTTTGGGGAACCATATCGACCAAAATATACTGATACCCAAAATTCCCACAATTACTAATAAATTATGAATGGCGGTGAAACCCAATTGTTGGGCATAATGTTCCAAAAGCATTTTTAGGCCGATGTATACCAAAATCATAGACAATCCATACTTCAACGAATAAAACTGCTCCATTCCTGCTCCCAGTAAAAAGTATAACGAGCGAAGCCCCATTACTGCAAAAATGTTGGAGAAAAATACAATGTACGGGTCTCGGGTTACACCAAACACAGCAGGAACGCTATCCACCGCAAACACCACATCGGTAATATCAACAATCACCAATACAATAAAAGGGATGGTCATATACCACAGGTTATCTTTTTTGATAAAAAACCGAGTCTCTTCTGGGTTACTCGAATCTACACGAAACCATTTTCTAGCCAATTTTACAACGGGGTGCTTTTCGGTATCGATGGCTTCCTCGTCTTGAGATAGCAACATTTTAAAACCAGAATACATTAAAAATACTCCAAAAATATACATGACCCACTCAAATTTGGTCACGATTGCACTTCCCAAATAAATAAATAAAAACCGCAATACAATTGCCCCAATTACACCCCATACTAAAATTCGTTTTTGATTTTCTCCATTCATTCGAAACGATTGAAAAATCAAAAGAATTACAAAAAGGTTATCAATACTTAGAGCATATTCCAATAAAAAACCACTCAAATAACTGATGGCCGATATCTTACTAAACTCATGCAAGACCGCCTCATAACTACCGGACATATTCAATCGAAGTTTATACTTTACCGCGTAATCCCGAATATCTTGAATAGTGGTAATTGACTGCAAATTATCGTGGAAATAATAAATGGCCAGAGTCATTAACAATCCCACCGAGAACCAAACTGCACTGTGTTTTAAGGCTTGTTTTGCGGTCACTTCATCGTGCACCGATTTATTAAAAACACCTAAATCCCACAACATTCCCAGCAGTAACACTAAGCCAAATAATCCAAGAAAAATAAATTGTGTCATTCCAAGTGCAAAGGTAACACCAAAAGGACAAGTACCGATATAGAACCCCATCGGAAATCCTTAGATTTGCAATAAATGCAAATGAAAAAATTATCTGTAGTAAAAAATGCAACGGTTATTGCATGTGCAGGACTACTTTCATTGATGGTACTTCAATCCAATCGACCCGAAGAAGGAATGTTTCCGTTGAATTACGTGAACATGAACGACCTTAAAAATTCGGGAATGAAACTCAGCAAGGAGGAGATTTTCAATCCCGGCAATGTATCGCTCACCAACGCCTTGGTGAAAGTGGGTGGTTGTACTGGCAGTTTTATTTCGGATGAAGGTTTGATTATCACCAATCATCACTGCGTTTATGGATCGGTTGCAGAACTGAGCACCGTGGAACAGAATCATCTAGAAAATGGATTTGTAGCTAAAACAAAATCCGACGAATTACGCATCAACATGCCTTGTAAAATCACCATGAGCTATGAAGATGTATCCAGACAGGTATTAGATGGCGTTACTCCAGATTTGACACCTTCCAATCGACTATCAAAAATCGCATCCAATATCGATGCCATCAGAAAAGTGGAAATTCAAAAAAATCCCGGATTATCCATCGAAATAAGCGAAATGTTTGTAGGAAGAACGTTTGTATTATTTCGATATATGACCTTGCAAGATGTTCGATTGGTATTGGCTCCACCGGTTACGATTGGTCAGTTTGGCGGGGATTCCGATAACTGGGAATGGCCCCGACATAATGGAGATTTTTCGTTGGTTAGAGCTTATGTAGGAAAGGATGGAAAACCAGCACCTTACAGTAAGGATAATATTCCATTTAAACCCGAGGCGAAATTGAAAATCAACCCCAACGGCACCCAGGAAGGTGATTTCGTATTCATTATGGGGTATCCGGGTAGAACCTTTCGAAACGAATCCGCGGCCTACATGAAATTCCAGGAAGATATTCACTTGAAGAAAATACAGCAATGGTTTGCATTCGTAATAAATTCAATGAAGGAATCTACTGCGAAATTCCCAGATCAACGGTTGGCAAGAGCTGGCGATATTCAATCGTTGGAAAACACCGAAAAAAATTATCGTGGAAAAATCCAAGGCTTGCGCAGAACCGGTTTGGTAGCCGCTAAGTATAAGGAGGAGGCTGAAATGTTAGATTGGTATAAATCAAACACTAAATCCATCGAATCCCCCGCTTCGAACAATAAAAACCCAGAAGCACCGGAAAGAAAAGTCGCACCTCCAACAGTAAATGTATTAGCCGAGAACACACTCAAAGAAATTGAACAAGTTTGGGACGAAAAACGAAAAATGGCTGAAATTCGATACTGGTTAACTGCTTCTCAACAGTCCTCACTCACGCAATTAGCCGCTACAGTTGAAGCCACGAAATTAGCGTTAACATTTCAATATCAACAAATTAAGAGCAAATCATCAGATAAAACGATTGCAGCCAGCAAAGGCAATGTTTATGCGGAGTTGATGGTAAAATACATCAAAAATCTTCAAAGCATCATTAATAATGGTGCTCCGTTTAATATGGATTACGAGCATCGATTGCTCCATGCATTGGTTACCGATTTCGCCCCCAAAGATCCAAATGCAAACTATATAGATGCTAAAAAACAGAAGAACAATGTTCCTATCCCGTTGCCATTAATGCAAAACACCAAACAACCTGTGTACAACGAATTATGGGCAACCAATGTAGTAAAAGCAACCAATTATCAGTTGAATGATGGTAAAGAAAATACCAGTGCTACTATCAAAGCGATGATGGAACAATCGGAAAAAATACTGAACGAGGTTAAGGGAATGAATTATGAAACAGCCTACAAAGTATTGGTTAAATCTCTCTTTGCTAAAGATGATGCCCTATCCACTTGGGGTAGATTAATAAACTATTGGAACAACCAAATTAATCCTTTGTGGAATGAGAAAGATGATGCGATGAAAGCCTTAATGCCGAAATATTTGGCCTTGAAAAGCGATTTTAAAGCATCGATGTTTATTCCCGATGCCAACTCAACCTTGCGCTTAACCTACGGTCATATTCGTAGATATAGTCCCAATGACGGTGAGATTCACCTACCCTATACCTATTTAGACGGAATATTTGAGAAAGCCAATACGCGTCCCGATTACCGTTTACCCAAGGTGGTGGCCGATAACTTACGAGTAAACAATGTAAACCCCATACTCCGTGATCCAAAAACAGGCAAAGTGATTGTAGCCTTGTTATATAATTTGGATACTACCGGGGGAAATTCGGGATCGCCGGTGATGAACGATAAAGGCGAACTTATTGGAATTAATTTCGATCGTTCGTTCACGGCCACCATCAACGACTACGCCTGGAACGAAAACTACAGTCGATCCATCGGATGCGATATCCGATATGTATTGTATATCATGAAATACGTTTCCAAAGCCGACCACCTTCTACAAGAAATTGGAATCAGCTTGTAAAAACAACTGTCGTTGTGCAGTAAATAGAACGGTATAACCGCTTTCATTCTGCACAACGACAACTGAGAATCTTTTCTGCGTTTCGGAAGAACACCCTGTTAATTTCGATAGCAGAAAATGGGGGTACTGAAATTTTTAATTTAATAATTCACCCGAAGTGCTAACCACATCAAACAGTACTACCGAAGTTCTTGGATCGTTTTCCCCTAATATTCGTTCAAGATTATTGAGCGACAGTATGCCGATAATATACCCAGATTCTTGATTTCTGTATGATTCTTGAATTCGTTCAAAATAGCGATTATACTCCAAAACAGCGGACATCGTGTGCCGTAAAAACACCTTAATAAAGATATGATTAGACCCTACCAACTGGTCGGTTTGGTTGTATTTCTTGTATTCGTATCGATAATCATAGCTCAGCGCGGAAATATCCGAAAGTACCGCAGATGCGGTTGGAAAAGCACCCGCCCCTTTTCCTGAAAAAAACTGAACATCACTAAAATAACTCTTGGTTTTAATGCCGTTAAAGACATCATCTACGGTAAATAATTTATCGTCCGATTCAATAAATTTCGGCAATACAAATGCCTGAATTTCACCTTTTTCAGATTTTCTAGCATGCGCCACTAATTTAATCTTAAAGCCTTTTTCTTTGGCATAATTTAACTCTAGGGGGCCCAATCGGTCAATTCCCACATTTAATATTTCTTCAGGTTTTGCAACAAATCCAAAAGCATGAGCTATTAAAATTACTAACTTGTATTTGGCATCAAATCCACCCACATCCAGAATGGGATTCGACTCAGCAAAACCTTGTTTCTGTGCTTGATATAATGCATCCGCATAACTCAAATTCTCGGTGGATGTCTTCGATAGTATATAATTAGTGCTGCCGTTTACAATTCCTTCAATGGATTCCAACAAATCGTTATCGTAATATTCTTCGAGATTTCTAATGATGGGAATACTAGCACAACAAGCTGCTTCGTATAAAAGAGGTACTTGAAATTCTTGCTGCAATTGAAGTAATTCCCAAAAATGTTCGGCAATCATTTTCTTATTCGCCGTGACAACGGCCTTACCTCGTTGCAATGCCGCTCGAGTAATTTCATAGGCTGCATCTGCATCGTCAATTAATTCAACTACTACATTAATAGAAATATCGTCCAAGATATCCAAAGGATTGTAGGTAAACAGTTCTTTACCAATGGGTCTATCTTTATGTTCATTTTTCACACAAATCTTATTTATCCGAGCATTTAGTCCGTTTGTTTTATTCAAAACTTCATACAAACCATATCCAACGCACCCAAATCCAAACAAACCAATATTCAATTGTTTTCGCTTCATAAACTAACTGTATAACTGTGTTTAACTTAACGCTTAATAGAATCGATAGTAAAAACCTTGTTTAAATCATCAATTAAATCATCCACGTCCTCTAATCCCACAGACAATCGGATCAAACTATCCGTTACCCCAGCTTGATAACGTTGTTCCCTCGGAATCGATTTATGTGTCATTTCGCTCGGCAGGCATATTAAGCTTTTCACACCGCCCAAACTCTCTGCCAATTTAAATAATTGGGTATTACATACTATGTATTTTGCTAATTCATAATTATCATGACTCAAATCAAAAGTCACTATTCCTCCAAAATATTTCTGTTGTTGTTTCGCAATAGTATGATTCTTATGATCCAACAAACCAGGATAATACACATTATTGACGGCATCCAACGTAGATAAAAACTCCGCAATCTTTTGAGCATTCTCGGAATGTTGTTTAACCCGTAAAGAGAGAGTCTCAATACCTCTAATCACCAGCCAACTATCGAAAGGGCCTAAAATAGCGCCGGAAGCATTTTGAATAAACTTAATCTTCTCTCCTAATTTCTCGGAATTAGTAACTACTAAGCCCGCGATTAAATCGCTGTGTCCAGCCAAATATTTTGTTGCAGAATGAATCACAATATCCGCACCTAGTACTATCGGCTTTTGCGCAACAGGTGAAGCAAAGGTGTTATCTACGCAAAGTAAGACATTTTTGGAGCGTGCAATATTGGCTATAGATTGGATATCCGAAATTTTCAACGTGGGATTTGTTGGACTTTCGATCCATAGCAGCTTAGTTTTTGGGGTAATTGACGCAGCTACATTATCTATGTTCGTTGAATCTACATATATTACCTTGATTCCAAATTTCTGATAAATATGAGTAAACAGTCGAAAAGCACCTCCATAAATATCATCAACCGCTACTATTTCATCGCCATAGTCCAACAATTTAACAACTGCATCAATTGCTGCCAGTCCAGAGGCAAAAGCATAACCATTCGTTCCTTCCTCTAAGGTGGCAATTAGATTTTCAAGAACCAAACGAGTTGGGTTATTACTCCTCGCATAATCAAAACCTAGATTCACTCCTGGAGCTTCTTGAACAAAGGTTGAAGTTTGATAAATTGGAGTACTGATTGCTCCAGTTAATTTGTCTACTGGGATACTGTGTAGAAATTTGGTTGTGTCTTTCATATTGTTTTAAATTAATTTTCAATGATTTACGATTCATTAAAAATCAACTTACCTCAAAACAGTTAACGCAACCCACTTGCGGTGGAGCAAAAAAAAATGCTCTACCGACAAGTCAGAAGAGCATTATATACACCAATCCTAACTAGGATTACTATACTAATTTCTAACTTATCTTTCTCCGATAAATCGGAGTTGAATTTGGCACCTTCTTACTTTCGTAAGGGTTGTCAAGACTTCATTGGGTCAAATCCCTCTGTCTTTCTGGATAAGAATAATCTTTAAAGAACTGCTGCAAAATTAGGAATGCAATTCGTACAATGCAAGGATACTAAGTAAATAAAATAAAAAATCCCCGACTTCAAAGCCGGGGATTCTTATAAAACTACCAAAATGGTAGGAAAAATCTAATTATGCGTTATCTTCAGCTTTTTCTTCGCCATCTGCCAAATCGGTGCTATCAGTTGCATCATCAGTGCTTTCCGCTACTTCCGTAGCTTCTACAGCCGCTGGTGTAACCTCTACTTCTTCAACGATTTCTTCTACAACCGCATCTTCAATTACGGGAGCAGAAACTTTAGCTGCAGGCGTTTCTGATTTAGCAGTGGTAGATCCACCACGACGAGAACGACGGGTAGTAGCTTTTTTCTTGTCTTGACCGAATCCTTCGAAAAATTCGTTGAAATCAACCAATTCAATCATCGCCATTTCCGCATTATCCCCTGCACGATTACCCGTTTTCAAAATACGAGTATATCCACCGGGACGATTTGCAACTTTCTCTCCTACTACAGTAAACAACTCTTTTACTGCTTCCTTATCTTTCAAGTAAGAAAACGCTGTTCTATAGTTATGAGTAGAAGAAACCTTACTACGAGTGATGATGGGTTCTACAAACACACGCAACGACTTCGCTTTGGCTACTGTTGTTATAATTCTCTTGTGCTTGATTAAGGAAGAGGCCATGTTAGAAAGCATAGCACTTCTGTGCGATGCAGTTCTTCCTAAGTGATTAATCTTTTTACCGTGTCTCATTGAATTAGTCGTCGTTTAAATTGTATTTGGAAACATCCATTCCAAAGTTTA
>JACCDP010164703.1_pt1 | contig 11865 bp, 10 predicted proteins | sample 7445841 | NCBI WGS metagenome assembly JACCDP01 (sample SAMN15323441, study PRJNA562643) | freshwater metagenome | isolation source: river surface water | place: USA:Blue River Watershed | collected 2017-08-17
ATTGTGCTAGGTATCATGGCTGCAAGTGAAGCATATGCAGATGCAGGTTTAAATGCTGAGGCGGTTGATCCTTATCGATTTGGTACGTTTGTTACCTCTGGTATCGGTGGCCTTAATTCCATTTGGGCTGAGTCTCAAGTTGCAATTTCTCGAGGACTTGATCGGGTTTCTCCTCATTTCATTACCAATGCCATTATTAATTTAATTGGTGGCAATATTTCAATGCGTTTTAAAGCTAAAGGGCCCAATCTCCCGGTGGTTACAGCGTGTTCGGCAAGCACGAATTCTATCGGCGAGGCATTTCGTTATATTCGCGATGGTTATTTAGATGTGGCCTTTGCCGGTGGTTCAGAATCATCCATCAATGCATTAGGTATCGCTGGTTTCGCGGTCATGCGAGCATTACATAGCGGTGATAATCCTGCCAAAGCAAGTATGCCATTTGATAAAAACCGTTCGGGTTTTGTCATGGGTGAAGGTGCGGGGGTCTTAATCCTAGAAGAATATGACCACGCAAAAAATCGTGGCGCAAAAATTTATGCTGAATTAGTAGGATATGGTTCTACCTCGGATGCGTTTCATGTTACCGCTCCAGATGAAACCGCAGAAGGTATTAGTAAATGTATGGAATTAGCGATAAAAGATGCGAATATACAACCTAAAGATATTGACTATATTAATGCTCATGGAACCTCCACGCCTTTAAATGATCGTATCGAAACCTTAGGCATCAAAAAAGTATTTGGTCCTCATGCCTATGCTTTAAATGTGTCGAGTACCAAAGGCATGACGGGTCATATGTTAGGTGCGACTGGTGCAGTCGAATCGATTGCATGTATTTTAGCACTAGTTAATCAAACAGTCCCTCCGACGATTACTACCAGCGAACTAGGACCTGAGTGTGATTTGAATTACACCTTGGGTAAACCTGTGAAGCGAAAAGTGAACTACGCTTTGAATATTAATCTTGGCTTCGGTGGACAAAATGCGGCTTTAATTTTTAAACGGTAATATGAAATATAATTTAGATCAAATCAAACAAATTATTCCTCATCGCGAACCTTTTATTCTCGTTGATCGGGTCATTGAAAATAATCCACTGATTTCAACTATTGCGGAAAAAGACATTCAAAAGAATGATTTTTGGGTTCCTGGTCACTTTCCTAATAATCCTGTCTTACCTGGTGTTTTAACGGTAGAAGCGATGGCACAAACGGGTGCTATATGTATTCTTACTGCTCCTCAATATAAAGGAAAAATTGGTTATTTCTCATCAATTCAAGAAGCTAAATTTCGCCGACGGGTGGTTCCTGGTGAAACGTTAATCATTAAAGTTAAATTTTTGAATAGCAAAGTCGGTTTTTTCTTCCTTGAAGGTGAAGCATATGTTGGAAACGAACTGGTTTGTCTTGCCAAATTTTCTGTGGCAGTTGGTTAAGACATGAACTTAATCACCTTTGATACCATAGATTCGACAAACAATTATCTTAAAACACACGAAAAAAACTTGCCGCACCTGACTGTGGTTAGGGCTCGTTATCAAACAATGGGACGTGGTCAATTTACGCGTCAATGGATCAGTAATCCAAATGAAAATATTTTAGTTTCATTTTTATTCAAAACATTTCACTCCTCGGTCACGATCCAACAAATTGAAAAAATCACGATTGAAATATGTCAAGATTTTTTAGCGAGTTACGGCATCAAAACGACTCATAAATTACCTAATGATTTAATGGTTGAAGGTAAAAAAATTGCGGGAATGTTGATCGAAACAAAACAACTCGAAAGCGCTTTTGCTTATGTCGTCGTTGGCATTGGCATCAACATTAACCAACAAACTTTTTCAAATTTAACCAACGCTACTTCCTTAACGATTCAAACCAAGAAAATCTATGACATTGATGAAACTTTTTCAAATTTTCTTAAAGCATCTCGAACTTTTGAAAAACTTTAATCGTGATAAAATAAAGTAGTTAAAGGAGTATTAACTTATGTTACATGTAGGGATTATTGGTTTAGGTAGAATGGGCGAAAATATGTCGAGAAGATTAATTCAAAAAGGCTTTAAAACCTATGGTTATCGCACCTCGATTGATAAATTAAAAGAACAAGAAAAATTGGGGTATATTTCGCATGCTGCGATAGACTTACCTAGCCTGGTAAAAGCAGTGAAAGCTAAACAAAAACGTGGTATTTTCCAATTGGTCGTTCCTGCTCAAACCGTTGAAGAAACGATTCAAACCTTAATTCCTTTGCTTAGTCCTGGTGATATCCTCATTGATCATGGTAATTCAAATTTTAAGGATTCTCGTCGGCGAGCATTATTTCTAAAAACGAAAGGTATTGATTATTTAGATTGTGGGACTTCCGGTGGCGTCTATGGTTTAGAGCGTGGTTATTGCTTGATGGTTGGTGGAGAAAAATCTGCTGTTGATTTCTGCGCTCCCATTTTTGAAACCTTATCACCCCATATAGATGGGGCACCAAGGTTGCTTCCCAATGCCCCAGAAACACCAGCAGAGCATGGTTGGCTCCATTGTGGTCCCGCTGGCGCTGGTCACTTTGTCAAAATGGTCCATAATGGCATCGAATATGGGATTATGCAAGCTTATGCAGAGGGTTTTAATATCCTAAAACAAGCGAATTTAGGTACCTCTTTTATTAATAAAGGTGATGCTGAAGTTGCGCCAATGTCTGACCCAGAAAATTATCAATACACCATTAATGTCCCTGAAGTTGCTGAATTATGGAGACGTGGATCCGTCATTGGATCTTGGCTCTTAGACTTAACAGCAGAAGTATTAAAAAAGGATGCAAGCTTAAATCAATTTGTGGGTGGTGTTTCTGATTCGGGTGAAGGTCGTTGGACCGTCAATGCTGCTGTGGATTTAGGGGTTCCAGCTCCTGTATTATCCAATGCTTTATTTGCTCGCTTTGAAAGTCGTAATCAAGGTGATTTTGCTCGTCGAATTTTGAATGGAATGCGTTACATGTTCGGAGGACATCATGTCCGAAAATAACGTCTTAGTTATTTTTGGATCAACGGGTGATTTAACCTATCAAAAGCTTCTTCCTGCGCTAGCCGATTTACTTAAACGCCAACCAACACTTCTAAAAAAAATTCTACTTATTGGCCGCCAAGGAGACAACTTAGAAGCTTATTTGAATTATGGTTTAGATCGAGGTTTAGATCTCTCATCTATACAACCCATTTTGCCTTTGCTTCAATATGTTTTCTTACAAGCAACTGAAGCAAATCAATATACGCAATTAAAACCTTTACTCAAACCCTTCTCTCGGCGATTTTTTTATTTAGCAACGCCACCTACCATGTTTCACTTAATAACTGAAAACCTTTTTCAACATGGCTTAATTGAAAAAACAAATCTCAATCATCGCTGTGCTTATGAAAAACCATTTGGTGAAAATTCCTCCACAGCAGAAGTGCTCAACCAACTGCTTCACGAGTCGCTTGATGAAAAGCAAATCTATCGCGTGGATCATTATTTGGCAAAACCTTTAATTCAACAATTAATTAAAGTTCGGATGCAATGGGCAACGATTGGCATGGAGGATTATTGGCAATCTTCTGATATAAAACATATTGAAATTCTCGCTCATGAAACCGTAGGCATTTTATCGCGAGGTAAATTTTATGATGCAACAGGCGCGTTAAAGGATATGATTCAAAGTCATTTACTGGAAACGCTAGCCTTATTACTGATGGACTTACCTAAAAGAATTGATGATGTAAGTGCCATTCAAACGGGAAAAATTGAATTTCTCAAGAGTTTAAAACCCCAAATGAAAGAGGTTATATTTGGCCAATATGATGGCTACCTTCTCGAACCTAACGTTAATGGTTCCTCCCTTACCGAAACGTTTGTTTCATTACCTTTACGATCTAATTTGAAGCGGTGGAAGGAAACATCAATCACAATTCAAACTGGTAAAAAATTAGCAGAAAAGAAAACCCAAATTGTGATTCATTGGCGAACCGGTGGCACCTTAACATTTAATATTTCCCCTCGGGTCAATGTTGAATTTACCGACAGTTTTGTTGCAACCTTACCTCAAGCATTACAAAAGCATCTTTTGGCATTAAGTCAGCATGCTTTTGCTAAACACGATGCCTATGCCAATGTCTTTTCGGATCTGATTCATGGCAATCAAACATTGTTTCCTTCAAGTAATGAAATTTTAGCAACTTGGGCTTTAGTTGACCAAGTTAAACAAATACCGATTTTACCAAAGCGTTATCAAAGTATTAAAGATTTGATGAAAGGATAAATACGCATGAAATACTATGATATTTCTTTACCCATTACGCCAGGAATGATGGTTTATAAAAATAAGCCAGAAAAACAACCGACATTTGAATTCCAGGATCAACGTCTAAAAGGCGGTAGTTTTGAAACCTCCATCAAGATTAATTTACATACCGGCACTCATATCGATTTTCCAAATCATATGCAATTGAATGGTTCGACTTCGAGCCATTTTAATCCGGAAAAATTAATCACCAAAGTTCGAGTTATCGATTGTGGGCAAGCATTGATTATTGATGCTAAATTGTTAAAACTTCATCAAGTTAAGGCAAATGAATTCATTCTTCTAAAAACCCTTAGCAGTGATTCGAATCAATTTTTACCAGCATTCCCTTATTTATCTGCCGATGGTGCCGCTTATTGCGTCCAATCCAAAATCGTAGGCGTTGGCATCGATAGCCTAGGCATTGAACGAGATCAAATTCACCATGAAACCCATCATCTATTAATGAACGCAGGTGTGATCATTTTAGAAGGTCTTCGATTGAAAGAAGTACAACCAGGATCATATCAAATGATTGCCTTACCACTATCAATACCAAACGTGGATGCTTTACCGGTGAGAGCGCTGTTGGTTAAGGAATGATGAAAGATCTTAAGCAAATGAAGTTTTTATTGATGGGTACACCCGAACTCGCTCGGGATGTTTTTCAAAGTATTCATCAAGAAGGTTATAAAATTGCCGGGCTAGTCTGTCAACCTGATACTTTAACGGGTCGGGATCAAACCATTACGAAACCTCCCACTAAAATCTGGGCTGAGGCCAATCACATTCCAGTCTTTCAACCGGAAAAAATCAAAGAAGATCATCAATTTTTAAATCAATTGGATATAGATTTTATTTTAACGCTTGCCTACGGACAGATTGTTCCTCAAATCGTTTTAGATAAACCTAGATTTGGGGCTTTTAATTTTCACGGAAGTATTTTACCAAAATATCGCGGTGCTTCACCCATTCGTTATGCCTTAATCAATCAAGAAAAAGAAACGGGTATGACCTTGATGAAAATGGTAATGGCGATGGATGCTGGACCTATTTATGCAATCAAACGATTGCCGATTTTACCAGATGATAATTATTCTTCGTTATTGCAACGGTATTCAGCCTTTACTTCTCAATTTGCGCTTCAAGTCTTACCACGATTATGTCGTGGTGAATTATCTCCCATTTCTCAAAATGAAAAAGAAGTGACGTTTGCGCCTTTGATTAAAAAAGAAGATGAACACATTAATCTGACTTTACCGATTGATTCAATCCTAGGTTGGATTAAAGGTCTTTCCGATACGCCAGGTGGATACTTTTATTACCAAGATAAAAAACTAAAGGTTTTTCAAGCTTTAGTAATAAATCAAAGTCAACTTCATCCGATTGGTACCATTATCAAAGCTGACCATGAGGGTTTTTATTTGCAAGTTAATGGCGGTGTACTCAATTTATTGCAAGTACAAATGGAAGGCAAAGGAAAAATGCTCGGAACGGTTTTTGGTAATGGGCATCGACACTTACTCGGTCAAAAACTTAGTTAAACATGGAAGTATTCTTATCCGTCCATGACATGGTTGATTTTGTCTTAAGAACCGGCGATTTAGATAATCGTATTTTTAATCGTTCTACGATGCAAACTGGAACCGATATGCATCAACGTTATCAACAAAGTATTAAGATTCCCGGATATCACCGTGAAATGGCTCTCCAAGGTACCTATACCTTTGATTCATTCAATTTTGTGATTCAAGGTAAAGCAGATGGATTGTACGAACGCGATGATACTGTTGTCATTGAAGAAATCAAAACAACCGTTGCTGATTTAAAAACTTTTCATCAACAACATGAAACTTGGCATATGATGCAAGCTTTATTTTACGGTCATATGTATGCAACCCAATATCACAAAACAAAAATCCAAGTGAAACTCATTTACCTTCATCAAGTTGAGGAAGATCGTTTTGAAAAGGTCTATGACTTTACCTTAGAAGAAGCACAAAGGGATTTACAAGCTGTTGTAGATGAATATGGAAGTTTTTATCAAACCATTGTTGCACAGCAAACTTCGTTAAAGAAAACCCTTACTCAATTACAATTTCCCTTTAAATCTTTTCGAAAAGGGCAAAGAGATTTAGCAAAATATGTATATGGTGTTAGTCAAAAGGGTGGCCGCTTATTTGTAGAGGCTCCTACTGGGATTGGTAAAACGATGTCGACTTTATTTCCAATGATCAAGGGTTTATTTACCCATCATGAAAAAGTATTTTATTTCACTGCAAAAAATTCAGGGAAGATTGCAGCTGTAGAGGCATTGGAACGATTACGCGCTCAAGGTGTTCCTATTCGCTATGTAGTGATTACTGCCAAAGAAAAAATGAGTTTCTGTCCGAAAGGGAAAATTAATCCGGATGATTGTTTATACGCTAGAGGTTATTATGACAAAATTAAAGATGTGTTGTTAGAAGGCCTTTCTAATTATCAAGCGTTCACACCTACCACAATTGAAGCGCTTGCTGAAAAACATAAAATTGAACCGTTTGAGTTGAGTCTTGATTTGTCCTTATATGTCGATGTCGTCATTGCAGATTACAACTACCTTTTTGATCCAAACGCATATTTAAGAAGATTTTTTGAGGATGTGCGATATCCATATGCCGTATTAATTGATGAAGCCCATAACTTGGTCGAAAGAAGTCGAGAAATGTATTCTGCAATGTTAAATAATACGGTATTTAAGCAACTAGAAATTGGCACCAAAAAAGGAAGTTCTAAAGCATTTAAAGGCAGGATTCAAAGGTTGATAAAACAATGGAATCAATTGATGAGCAACGTTAAAGAAGCTATGTTAATCAATGTGGGAGCATCCTTTATCAATCAATTAGATAAATTCATTAACGAAGCCCAGTTAGAAATGCGATCCAAACGCAAATCCCTCAGTGATGAAGCGATGGATAGTTATTTTAAAATTCTTCGCTATTTCCGTTTAAAAGAATTAGTTGGGAATCATTACCGAGACTGGGGATTGGAAGAAAACGGTGAAAAAATTCTCCGATATGAATGCCTAGATGCCTCCAGTTATCTTCAAGCAATCACAAATCGATTACATGCCGTGGTATTCTTCTCTGCAACGCTATCACCGATGGATTATTTTTTACCGATGCTTGGAGCCAAACCAGAAGATCCTAGAATTTCATTAGCCTCACCTTTTCAGAAAGACCATTTTAAAGTGATGATCACTAGTAAAGTATCAACAACCCTGAAAACAAGGGAAAAAACATACCTTGAAGTGGCACTTTATATTGAAAAACTAATTGAAAATAAAATAGGTAATTATTTAATATTTTTTCCATCTTATCCGTATTTAAGTGCAGTACAGCAGCACCTTCAAATTAAATCGCAAACTAAATTAATGGTCCAAACCAAAGATATGACCCTTGATGAACGAGAAGCATTTTTAAATCAATTTACCTTTCAACCACAAGAAACGACGGTTGGTTTGGCAGTCTTAGGTGGGGTGTTTTCAGAAGGTATTGATTTAGTCGGCGATCGTTTAATCGGTGTGGGCATTGTCGGTGTGGGATTACCGCAACTTTCTTTTGCTCGAGACTTAATCTCTCAATTTCATCAACAACAAGGTAGAGATGGGTTTACTTTTGGATATGTCTACCCAGCGATAAATAAAGTTTTACAAGCGATGGGAAGAGTGATTCGTTCAGAAACAGATCGAGGAATTGCCTTACTCATCGATGAACGCTTTCTCAGAGAAGAATATCAAACCATTCAAGACCGCTATCCGCAATATGAAGTGATTCATTCACCAGATGAATTAGAAGAAACGCTCGCGAGTTTTTTTGATAAAGATTAGTAGCAAAATACCCATTTTATCGGTATGATAATAACGTGATTTATGACGTACGATATTAAAAAAATTAGAAACTTCTCAATCATAGCCCATATCGATCATGGGAAATCCACTTTAGCGGATCGAATTTTAGAATTGACAGGTGCTGTCAGTAAGCGTGAGATGAAGGAACAACTTCTCGATTCGATGGATTTAGAAAGAGAACGTGGTATCACAATTAAACTTACCACTGTCACGTTGCAATATAAAGCGAGAGACGGTCAAGAATATACCTTTAACCTAATCGATACTCCTGGACATGTAGACTTTACTTATGAAGTTTCACGTTCATTAGCGGCCTGTGAAGGGGCTTTGTTAGTTGTTGATGCTTCACAAGGTGTTGAAGCGCAAACACTCGCTAATGTTTATTTAGCAGTCGACAATAACTTGTGGATTATACCTTTAATCAATAAAGTCGATTTACCGCAATCGGATCCCGCTAAAGTTAAAGCTGAAATCAAGAAAAGAATTGGATTAGATGCTGATGATGCGCTTGAAATTAGTGGAAAGACTGGTAAAAATGTTCTTGAGGTTTTAGAAAAAATTATTAAAGAGATTCCACATCCAGAAGGTGCATATGATGCTCCTTTAAAGGCCTTAATTTTTGATTCTTTCTATGATTCTTATCGTGGCGTTGTTGCTTTAATTCGTATCAAAGAAGGTCATGTCAAAGTTGGAGACTACGTTCAGTTAATGGCATCGGGACATGTATACCAAGTAACGGAACTGGGGATATTTCGACCGCAACAAGAGAAGCGTCCTGAATTAGCATCCGGCGAAGTTGGATATTTGGCTGCCCAAATCAAAGAAATTAAAGATGTTCGTTCAGGGGAAACTATTACATTAAGGGACAACCCGGCTGACTCACCATTGCCAGGTTACCGTGATTTAAATCCAATGGTTTTTTGTGGACTTTTTCCAGTGGACGGTAAAGAATACAGTGATTTAAAAGATGCTTTAAGCAAGCTTTCATTAAGCGATGCAAGTTTAAAATTTGAACCAGAAACTTCCCAAGCATTAGGTTTTGGTTATCGTTGTGGTTTTTTAGGTTTGTTACATATGGACGTTATTCAAGAACGCTTAGAACGTGAGTACAATTTAAATTTAATCTTAACTGCGCCTAGTGTGGTTTACCATGTTCATATGCATAATGGGGATACTATTTTACTCGACAATCCCAATAAACTTCCACATTTAACATTAATTAAAGAAATTGCAGAACCTTATGTAAAGGCGACAATTACAACACCAAAAGAATATGTTGGTGTCTTAATGGAATTATGCCAAAATCGTCGTGGCATTTATAACGATTTAGAATATGTGGATGAAACCAGAATGACCCTACGTTATGAAATACCTTTAGCGGAAATTGTCTATAACTTTTTTGACAAATTGAAAAGTTTATCAAAAGGATATGCTTCGTTTGATTACCAATTATCGGATTACAAAGTGGGTAATTTAGCAAAAATGGATATTCTCCTCAACGGAGAAACGATTGATGCCTTATCCACGATCGTGCACAAACCCTCTGCTTATGCCCGAGGGAACTTTATTGTTGAAAAATTAAAAGATATCATTCCGCGTCAACAATTTGAAATCCCAGTTCAAGCTGCCATCAATGGCAAGGTCATTGCTAGGACAGATATCAAGGCCGTTCGTAAAGATGTATTGGCAAAATGTTATGGTGGGGATATCTCAAGAAAACGTAAGCTTCTAGATAAACAAAAAGAAGGTAAGAAGCGAATGAAAAATATTGGTTCTGTCGAAGTTCCACAAGAAGCTTTCATGTCTGTTTTATCGATCGATGACTAGCTTTTAAAACTTGCTACTAATTTTCTACTATTTTTAGTAAGTTTGTGGTATATTTTTACCAGTAAATTATGCCAATTAATGACTTAGCCATCCGGTTCACGGATGAACACTATGCCACCAAGCAAGACGTGGCAAAACAATTAGGTACGGCAGTGGTGGACGCCCTATGGGGCACCATTCTTCAATATCGTTCAACGTTTGCTAGAATCTTACCATTGCAAGCGATGGATAAGCAATCTTTACAAATTGTCTTAACGCCTTCTTTATTAGAAAAATCGATTGCCTTTGATCGAAAAATGGCGAAAGCCGTAAGTTTATTTAATTACCATCAAATTCAAAACCAATTACATCCACATTTTCAAAAACTATTTTTACCGATCCTTACGACGATTGGCAAGCAATATGGTGCGTCAACTGCTGAACGAAATTTAACTTACATTATTGAAGAAAAAACGGTTGAAAGAAAAGCAGAATTATCATCCGTTAATGCCTACTATCAATCCCTCAAATTAATAGCCAATCGCCGTCAAAGCAAACTTGATGAAGATCTGATGGGTGAGTTGTTAATGCTATTAACAAACACCAATGAATTAACAATGTTTTACCGGGAAAAAGATCTCACCAATCGCCCTCGTAGTTTGGTTGCACGTGTGTATGAAGCCGCCCCTTATCCGATGATTGAACCGATGATGCAAGCCTTACTGAATACCATCAAGCAATTAACGCTTTCCCCCATCATTGTGGCAACAATAGCATTGTATTACCTTGATTACATCAAACCTTTTGAAGTTTTCAATGATGAAATCAGTTATTTATTATTTAAAAATATTTTGGTTCATAGTGACTATGAATCCGTTCCATGTTACTTGAATATCGAACAAATGATGGAAAATGAACAATACGAAAAACGAATGCTTGAAGTTCAACGATCTGGTGATATCACCTATCTATTAGACTTTATTCTTCCCTTCATGCATGCCAGTATTGATCAATTACTTGATCAATTAGTTAGCATTCAAAAGCAACAACTAATCCATGAACAAAAATCGACACCTGCCATACCAGTCGGGTTTCCTTCACCTGCGCCATTACCAAAAGAAACTTCTCCATTTTCAGCAAGTGAAACGACGATAGGTGAAGTTGAAGCCAATCGTTTGCAGCAACATTTAATTGAAACACACCCAAGTATGAAAAAAGGGGAAGCATTTTTTTATTCAAGACACCATTCACTGGGGAAATATTACACGCTAGCCCAATATAAAAAATTATTAGATTGCGCTTATGAAACAGCACGAACTTCGATGGAACATTTAGTCAAATTAGGGTATTATCGTAAAGAGAAATATAAGAATAAATATGTTTATACAACTGTAGATCTCAAAGGAGTTAATCATGAATAGTTTTATTTTCACAGGTTTTTTTAATAGCGGTATCGTCACCATTATCTTATTGCTGATTATTTTTTCGGTGATTGCCTTGATTGCCAGTTGGTTGAGAAAACTTATTTGGCCATCGACCACTGAAAATACAAAAGTTGATCCTAAAAAAGCTGTTAAAGAAGAACTTGATCGCGTGTTAGTCCCGCTACAAGAACCTTTAACTCAAATTAAAAATCCAAAAGTAACCACCAGCGAAATTTTGAAAGTTAAGAAAACTCCAAGTGGCAAAAAGCATGCAACTAATCGAAAGAAATCCTCATCCTAAATCGTTATACGTTCACATACCCTACTGCGACCATATTTGCCATTATTGTGATTTTACAAAAATGCTTACGAATCCGAAACAGACTCGGATTTATGTCGACACGGTTTTAAAAGAAATTATCGGATATGGTC
>JACCDP010642981.1_pt1 | contig 11863 bp, 13 predicted proteins | sample 7445841 | NCBI WGS metagenome assembly JACCDP01 (sample SAMN15323441, study PRJNA562643) | freshwater metagenome | isolation source: river surface water | place: USA:Blue River Watershed | collected 2017-08-17
CCTACCCCTACCCCTACCCCTACCCCTACCCCTGTCCGCCAGGAACCCATCTATACTCCGCCGGCACCTCCGCCCCTGACCCGCGCACAGATCCTCGACAGCAATCCCGTCCAGTCTGAACCCCTCCCAGGTCTTCAGGGTCAGGCCAACACTTTCGGCAGTGATGCTGCCCTGAAGCTGATCAATCACCTGCCCTCCCCGGCCTACGTCAAAGTCGTCAATGGCTCTGGAGCGACTGTGGCGACCGTCTACCTGCGCACCCAGGAAAGCTACCAGCTCGAAATCCCCGCCGGCAGCTATCAGGTCAAATACGCCAGCGGCTCCGCGAGCCAATGGCGAGGCCCCCTCTACTACTTCGGCTCGTCGACCTCTTTCCATAAAGGCGACTTCACCGACATCCCGACCAATCAGATCCTCTCCCTGACCTTCTACCAGATCGTGACCAAGGGGTACGCCTCCGGCGGCACGCCCACGATCAGCGCGGAGGAGTTTGAGCGCTGACCTTGGCGAGGAGCTCCCTGACGAGTTCCTTAATCGTAAAGCTGTTTGGCTCGACGTCCAAGGCAGACTGCGCATAGACCAATGCTAACGGAGCGTTGCCGTCCTCTAGGGCCCGGCGAGCCATGCCTTGGAGCCGAGCCCCGGCGTTCGCCTTGGGCACAGGACGACGATCTGGCGCCAGCCATAGATCTACGGTATCGGCGCCGAAAAGCCCCCCGGCCTTGAAACGGACGAACAGCACCCCCTGCCCTTTCTCCTCATAATACCAGGTCACCTTATCACCCTCTTCGTAAACACTCCGAGGATCGCCAAGCAGCGCGGACACATCCGACTTGGACATGCCGTTACGGATATAATCCCAAGGAGAATCCTTGGCCACTGCGTTCGTCGGATTCTTCTCGGGCTTCATCGGGACGGGCACGGCGATCTCTTTGATCACGATCTTCTCCACCGGCACCTCGACGATTTTTTCGACCTCTTTGATCACATCCCTAAAGACGATTTTTTCCACAGGAACCTCGACGCGCTGTGTCACCACTTTTTCGACGGTCTGGATCACGACCTTCTCGACGGTTTCCGGAAAAAGGTAGCGCCCTGCAAATACGCCAACGACCAGCCACACCAAGGCCGTAGCCAGAAAGACGACGAACCCCACGGGGCCTCGCTGCGTCTTATCTGACTTGAGCGCTGGCGTGGTCATTCTTTCTTGTTAACCGAGCCCGTGATCTAGGCGAGCAGATTGCTCCAGGCTAGAGGAACATGAGCTTGAGCACACCCAACGCGAAACAGAAGCAAAAGAAATAGAAGAAGATATTGGTCCCAAGGTTACGCCAATAGAACAACGCGGCACCCGAAAGAGCAGTCAGAAGACCTGCGATCAACGCCGCCCCGGTCGCATAGCCCGCCACGCCGCCGCCATGCATCAGGCCGGCCAGGAACGCGCCGGCAACGTAGACCAAGTAAAGCCGCCAGACGATGGACCAGTAGGCGTCGAGTTTCCGCCATTTGATGGCAAAGCCCGCCGCCGCCAACGCCCCGAAAGAGCAGGCAGAAATCGCTGTCACCATCTGCATCCATTGGTACCGAGTGGGGTAGTCAGCTGGATCAGGCCGGGCGCTCCCGGAGAGGCAAAGCCCCATGAGAAGGACGGAGAAGAAGGCCCGCCAGCCGCTGGCATGACCAGACCGCACCTCAGGGGCGACAGACGGCTCGGTGACAGGCCTAGGTGCTGGGGCTGGCGTGATTTCTCGCATGGATTCAGGCCGTACGTAGAAGAGAGGCCTACGCCCGGCGACTTGAGATGAACGTCGAAAGCCAGCCACCTAAGGCCACCAAGATGGCTATCAGGAATGAGGAGAAAACGAATTGAATGACGTTGGTGATGCCAAGGGCAATGTTCACCAGACCGAATAACCAGACGAGCACCCCAACTGCCTGGAGATGGCGTACCAGGGACCCACGAGTGAAGCGCAAACCCGCGATGAATGAGCCGAGTACGACCCCTCCCAAATTGGAAACGATGATGAACATCAAGTGAGCTGAGGATGACATACCCCCCGCGCTACGGATGAAACCAATCACCACCCCTCCCAGGAAAGTCAGCCCAATGATAATGGCCGCATCAATGAAAACGTTCTTGTTGAAAAAGGCCGGAGCAGACACGGGCGGTTGAATCTCTTCTTTCATGAAAGAACCGCGAGAAAGACGGCGGGTGAGATCCGAATGGACCGGAAGTTGTTTGTTGTTACTTGCATGGGGGTATCACTTCTTACGCATGGCGTACATGATTCCGCCGACGATGAGACCGGAGAGCGGCGCCAGGATCAGCGCGCCGCCGAGAGCGACGGCGAAGCCGTGCTCACCGCCGTTCAGGAAGCCCAGCAGGCAACGAACCAGGAAGATGATCCAGGTGGCTTTCCACCAACATTGCCAATAGGTCACGCCTGAGGGGGTATAGCTCATAGGGCCAGACTGTCCGACCGGTGAGTTGAGGCAAGTTCTAGATTGCTCCAATAAATAATCAAAATCGGTCAAGATACGCTGGCGAAGGCGCCACGGAGAGGCAGAGTCTTGGCATGCCCACCCGCTTCCTCCACACCGCCGACTGGCAGCTCGGCAAACCCTACGGCACGATGGAAGACGCCGAGAAACGCGAGCCGGCCAAGGTCGCGCGCCTCGACGTGCTCGACCGCATCGGCGAACTCGTGAAATCGGAAGGAGCCAGCTTCGTCCTGGTCGCCGGCGACCTCTTCGACTCTCTCCACCCCTCCAAGACCACGGTCTCCGCCGCCTTCAACAAGATCGGCAAATGGAAGGTGCCGGTGTACGCCATCCCCGGAAACCATGACTTCGGCGGACAAGGCGGCGCCTGGGATCAGCCCTACCTCCTGAAGGAAATGAAGGAGCAGGCCCCTAATTTCCAGATCATCCTGAAACGCGAACCGCTGGTGGTTGAAGACTGCGTCCTGCTCCCCTGCCCGCTCCTTTCACGGACGGACCACACCGACCCCTCCCTCTGGATCCAACAGGTAAACTTCTCGAACCCCGAGTTCCAAGGCAAGCCCCGCATCGTCCTAGCCCACGGCACGGTGCAGGGCTTCACCTCCTCCAGCGACGAGGACGGCGGCATGAACGTGACGTCCAATCACATCCGGCATGAGAACCTCCCGCAGGGTGATATCGATTACGTCGCCCTCGGCGACTGGCACGGCATGCGGAAATGCGCGCCGAAGGTCTGGTATTCAGGCACGCCGGAGATCGATCGTTTCCCCAAAGGCGAAGACAACAAACCCGGCTATACGCTGTGCGTCGAGGTCGGGCGCGGACAGATGCCGTCGGTCAAAGAAATCCCCACGACCACGCTCCGCTGGCACGTCCGCGATTTCTCCGTGAATTCCGACGAAGATGTCCTCACGGTCGAAGCCCAGCTGGGCGCCCTGCTCGAGAAACGCGTCAACCAGGATCTCCTGCAGCTGACGCTCTCCGGCAAACTAGGCATCCAGGCCAACCAACGCCTCGAAGAGCTGATCGAAACCATCCGCGGTCGCATCATCCGCGTGAAGCGCTACGGCGAAGTCCAGATCATCCCCAGCGACGAGGAGATCCAAAGGCTGACGCAGTCGACGGCCAACCCCCTGACGGCGAGCGTCGCCAAGCTCCTGATGGCCAAGTCGGCGCTGCCGGGCGACGAGGGGCGCATCGCCAACCTCGCCCTCCGCGAGCTCTTCGTGAACCTCAAATAACACCCCCACTTCCATGCGTCTCAAGCAGGTCACCATCCGCAACTACCGGATCCATCGCGAGATTACGGTGGACTTCCACCCCAAGCTCCAGCTCATCGGCGGTCGGAACGAAAGCGGCAAATCCACGATCGTCGAAGCGATCCACCGCTGCCTCTTCCTGGCGGCCAAGGGACAGACCAGCGATCATCGCGCCATGCTGCCGCGCGACGGCGCCGGCATCCCCGAAGTCGAACTTTTCCTCGAGAACAACGGCAAGGATTACCGGATCTACAAGAAGTTCGCCGGCCTGAAAGGCGTGGTCGAATTCGACGAAATCGGGGCGAGTCGTCTGAGCGGCGAAAAAGCCGACGGGGCGATCTCCCAGCTGCTCGGTGCGGAATCCGGCATCAGCGGCAAAGCCATGACGTCCAGCTGGGCGCACCTTTGGATCGAGCAAGGACAGAGTTTCCAGGATCCGACGGAAAAGACCAAGCTTCCGGCTGAGCAGCTCAACGCCCGCCTGCGGGCTCTTGGCGGCAGCGCCTTGAGCAGCTCGAACAAGGACGCGGAGCTGGCCAAGCATTTCCAGGAGGAACGGACCAAGATCTTCAAGGGGCTCAATGATGAGTTCAAGGATGGCTCCACCGCCGGCAAGGCCAAGACGGCCATGCTGGAAGCGGAAGAGCGCTTCAAGACCGCGAAAGAAAACTTGGAGAAGATCCGTCAGGCCATCGACGGACTCGAACAAGCCAGCCGTGACAGCGAGACGTCTAAGGTCCTGCTCGCCGAGCAGGAAGCCGAGGCCAGCGTCCTCCGCGAGCAGCAGCTCGAATTCACCCGTCTCGACGCCCTGCTTAAAGGCCAGTCTGTCCAGGCTGATGCGGCCCTGCGCAAACTCCAGGAACTGCAGCAAACGACCAAAGAGATCGAGGATACGAAGGCTGACCTGAACGCCGCCGAAAAGAAAGCCGCTCCCTACAACCAGAACGTCCAACAGGCTGACGCGGCCTTCCTCGCTTCAGTCTCGGCCTACGAAGCCGCCAAGGATGAGCTGGCCGCCGCCCGCAAGTCGCTTGAAATCGCCCATAACATCGAAGAGCTGGCGCTGGCCCATCAGTCGAAGCTCGGACTGGAGCAAGCCCTTGCCAAGGCCAAGGCCGGCGCCCAGGAACTCGACGCCCTCAGGGCCAAGCTCGCCACTCTGCCCGAGATCTCCGACAAGGAGTTCAAGTCGTTGCAAAAGGCGGAGAAAGAGGCCGCCTCCGCCCGCCTTGCGCTCGAAGCCCTGAGCGCCCGCGTGAAGCTCATCGCGGGCCCCGAAGGCATCAAGGTCGGCAATACGACCCTGAAGCCAGGGGAGGACCTGCTCATCGCCCAACCCACAGTTATCGCCACGCAAGATGGGAGCAAGATCCAGCTCACGCCTGGCGGCGAAGACCTGCCGAGCCTGCAGAAGAAGGCCGAGGAAAGCGCCGCCACGCTCTCGGAGCTGCTTCTGAAGCACCGCATCGGTACGTTCGCCGAAGCCGAACTTGCCCGCACCCAACGAGCCGGCATCGAGCAGACCATCGACATCAAATCGAAGCATGACGGTGCCAACGGAGACGGGACCGACGGCAACAACCTCAAGCAGGTCGAGAACACCATCAGCTCGCTTGAAGCCAGCCTGGCCCGACTCGGAGGTAAGCCGCCGCAGTTGGACAAGGACGCCGCAGCGCTCTCCCAGCAAATTGAGGGATTTAAAAAGACCACCAAAGCGATGAAGGCCGAGGCTGAACGCCTCGAGACAAAAGCCAATGCCGCCGATGCAATCCGCGACCAGGCGGACACGAGCTTGCGTCAGGCCCGCGAGAAGGCTGACAAAGTCGAAAAGCTTCTGTCCGGCCTGAAGATCAAACTGGAACTCCTCCAGAAGTCCTATCCGACCCAAGCCGAACTCCAGAGCGCCATCGACAACCAGACCAAGACCTTCGCCATCGAGGAGCAGACCTTGCGCGACACCAAGAGCGCCTTGGCGAAACTACCGCCGAACCTCGACCTGGCGATCAGCCGCCTTGAACGTGCCATCAGCGCCACCCGCAATAAGCAGCAGAATGCGGACAAGGAAGCGGTCCTCTACCAGGCGCAGGCTCGCGCCAACGGCGTGAACGACCCTAGCGAACAATTCGAACTCCTTCGGGCCGAGTTCGAACGTGCCCGGCAGGTCTTCCAGGGCGCTTCGGACCAAGCCCATGCCATCAAGCTCCTCGCCGACACCTACAAGACAGCGACCCAGGCGCTGGATGACCAATATACCCAGCCGCTCCTGGAGCGGGTGGGTATCTATCTTGTCAGCATGTTCGAACACGGCGCCAAGCTGGAGATCAAGAAACAGGGCGATGGCTTCTCCGAGGCCACGCTGGTGCGACCGAACTCCAAGGACCCCTACCCGACTCCTTTCGAAAGCCTGAGCGGCGGCGCCCGCGAACAGGTGGCGACGGCCATCCGCCTGGCGACGGCGGAGATCCTTGCGGAGAACTATGGCGGCACCCTGCCTGTCGTCTTTGACGACGCCTTCGCCTTCACCGATCGTCAGCGTGTCCAGCAGGTCATCCAGATGCTCGACCTCGGGGCCAGTCGCGGCCTGCAGATCATCCTGCTCAGCTGCACCCACGAGGAATACGCCAACCTCGGCGCCAACGATTTCGTCATCAGATAGCCATGGATTGGATCGGCACCCCGGAGTCGTCGAGCATCGCGGCCTTCGCCTATGAGGCCGAGGACATGACGTTGTTCGTGCGTTTCAAGACCGGCCGGACCTACCGCTATGCGGGCGTGCCGGCCTCGGTCTACGCCGCCTTCTCCCGCGCCGACTCCAAAGGCGCGTTCTTCAACGCCCAAGTCCAGTGGCGCTACCCTTATTCCCAAATCTGACCCGAGGCATGGGCGGTACCGCTTGCCGCCCTTGTTGCGTCAGGCAGGGACGCGTCAGCGTGAGCGCACTTAGTCTCTGGGTAGGGCCGGGGCCGCGTCACGACAAAGTACCTCGGGTTACCCCCTACCCCTTACTTGAGCTGCCTGCCCAAGGCTTCTTTGGCCAAGGGAAGGCAATGGGACTGGGAGAGGCGCCGGGCAAGCAGGCCCATGCGCATGAGGCGCAGGTTACTCACCTTGACGGCACGCTGGAAGACGGGATCGCGAAACAGTTTCCACGCCGTGCCTATGTCATGCAGCGAGAACTGGACCTGCTTTCCTCCCGTGGATGCATAGTTACCCCTATTCAGGGCCAGCTGTTTATCGGCATTATAGCGTTCGATATCTTCATCTGACAGCTGATCTTCCGCCGCATGGAAATTGAAGGTGAGCTTTGGCGTACGCTCATAGGTTTCGTTAAGGATGAGCGTAAAGACCTCCGGCATGTGGATGTTGACCCGCAGGAAGGCGATCAGCTGGTCGAAGGGCTTGTTGTAGCCTCCAGGGTTCAGGCAGGTGACGTTCCAGAACATCTGGTCAGTCTTCGTGGGCATAGGCACGAAATTGCGGAGGTAATAGTTGAGGAGATCCAGCAGCTGCTCGTCGAACTCCGCATGCGCCTTGAACTCGGCGTAACGCTTGGCGTAGTTGGCCTCCAATTCCTTGTCCTGCTTATCGTAAGGCGACAGGTCAGGACCGGGCTGAGCCAGCCATCGCTCCCCATGTCCGCCTTCGAAGATGTCCTTGAAGTCCTCCCACCGGTATTGCTCCCGATGCTTGAGGATGTTCCGGAGATTGGCGTGATGCCCCTGCATGAGGCTGAGGTACTTCAACTCCAAGGCTACCAAGTCGTCCTTGGGTGCCGAAAGCCAGGCGGATTTGATGATATCCGTATGGTTCTTGATGTGCTGCTGGTAGCGCTTCCGGACGTCGACCGAGAGTCCTAGGTAGAACCACTCTTCTTCGCCGGCGAAGAAGTGCACGTAGATGCCCGAGCGACCGTCCGGACCAAGGGCCGCCAGTTCGTCCATCAGTTCGGTGGAATCGCGGAATGAGGTGAAGCCCGCCGCCATCAGATCGGCTTCGATGACCTTGAACGGGCTGGGAGTACGCTTCTCAGGGGTGCTCATGGGCGCCACTTTGCCCAACCATCCCGTTTCCGCAAGGGGCGGACTTCAAGTTTCTTACGATACGCAGGCAGGAGTAGTAGCGCGTGCTGCCCTAGGACCAAAGTAATCCTCCATCCCTCAGATAGCCACCGCAGCCAAGGTCAGCCGTCGACGCGCCGCCGCCCCTCACTACCGACCGACATCTCGAATTTTTTGGCATGAAACCATGCCCGACTTGCCGGCACAAAGAGCAGCACGATCACGGCGACCTGGGCAGTGATGTCGAGGAAAGACAAGGCGTTCTGGTTCACCGCGAGACCGACCAGGATCCTGAAGCCGAACAAAGCGGTCAGCACATTGCGCGCCCAGATTCGCCCTTGTCCGGCCTTATGGAGAAGCCAGGCCGACAGCCCGAACATGAGCACGTAAGGCGTCGCCAACCCGATCAACACTGCGTCCGGATGGAGGAACATGTTGATGTCATCCCGCGTCATCTGTTGGGCGGGCTTAGAGGACAAGGAAGCGATGTAGGCCTGCTGCTTCGGTAGGGCATAAAAGAATAAGATGCCGAGCAGCAGGACTTGGTACGCCCACCCCACCCGAAGCGCGACAGTCAGGGCAGCGGGACGTACCTCGTCGGCGGCAGGCTGGATATCAGGAACTTCGCGCATCGTCGCTTTGGATTAGTCCACCCGAGCCGGATCGATGCCGAAGAAGCCCACGCGCAGGCCGCGCGCACGCATCTGCTTCAGGCCGGCCCGGCACAGCAGCAGGATGACGAGGATATTCAGGAAGGGTACGAAAAGCATGAGGGTGAAATAAACGCCGACATGAGGGAAGAGCAAGGCGGCCAAACCGTTGAAACGATAGAGCAGATTGACCGTGGCGCAAAGGAGCAGAAAGACGGCAGAACCATTGGCCAAGGCGATGATCAGATCCGAGTTTTCCGTAGGAACATAAAGATACAAAGGAGTCTCGAAGACGCCAGGCAAGTCATCGAGATCGGGGAGGCCCGGATCAGGCGGGATGTAGTCATAAAACGGCTTGTGAGGGTCCGAGTGGATCTTCTGCCAAGCCACCCATGCCGCTTTGTATTCCATATAATCCTTGTTGTCCCTGATAAGACGCCGACAGTAGCTTTCAGAGAAGTTAAGGGCGAAGATCGATAGTGGAAGCGCGACTAATAAAGCGAAAAAGACCGCGCGGACCAGGCCGAGGTGCCGAGTGGCGAGCTCCTTGAGCGAGCCGTCGAAAAATGGCTGCGGGGCGACGGATTCTTTCATGAAAGGATAAGGATGCAGAAGTGATTCAGCGACGGGAGGCGCCGGGCACCTGCCAGGATTCGAGTTTACCGTCAGAGGTGAAGATTGCGGAGCCTCCGAAAGGGAAAGTCCATATTTCCTGCCCATAGCCCGAAACACCGACCGGATCGCCGACCAGAACGCGCACGGTATCCTTCTTCATGTTACGACGTAGCTTCGCCCAGTCTTCAAGTTCGTAGCGCGAGGGCCCCTCGGCCACCAGTACGGGCTTAGCCTCGGGTGGTTTTTCAACGAAGCGAATCACCTCCCGGACCACCGGCACCTCTACCCTCTTCTCGACGACCTTTTCGACGATTCTTTCGACCGGAACCTCCACCCGCCTATCTACGTAACGCACAACCGTGACCTCATTGATCTGGACGGTAGGCCAGAACTCCTTGCACAGCCCCAAGCCTAGACTGAGACCAACCGCAAACATAACGCCCGTCACCCACGCGAGACGGCTTGACTTAGGCGATGGTGTGATTTCGTGCATCGAAGAAAGTTTATTTCAAAGGCTGCCGAGCGTAACTGAGGGTTATCATGACGTACTCAGGCGGAAGCTTGTCCGGATACGCACGGGTGGCGTAACCATTGGTACACTTCTTGACCATCAGCTTGAACGTATCCCCGGCAGGCATCTTCAATCTGGCCGGATACCGAGCGTAGTCGTCGAAAGTGATATGCCCGACCAGCCAGCCGTCAGGCTGAAGACGTAAGTCGGCAACGATCAGCCCCTTTGGCACCATCTTGTTTTTTCCGTTATCGAATTGCACCCCCAGATAATGCCCTGCCTGAGCAGGGTCTTCGAAGAACGCCACTCGCTGCAGACTGTCCTGGTCGATCCAAATGCCCTCGATGGCTGTCGGCTGAGGCTTGGCTCGCAATAAAGTCTGGAACTCGGCTTCCGAACGGGAGTCTACGGGCGGCTGATCGGTAAAACAAACAAGGGCATAGGTAAGCGTGGCTGAGTCGATATAACCATTCGCACTAAACTCATGGACCACGAAATGTTTGGTCAAAACCCCGTCCGCCCCTGCCTTCAACAGCTCAGGCTCAGTCTCCGTAAACTTGTCGACGATGGTCTTGATCGTAATAGGTGCCTTGATGTGGAACGCCACGGTGCCGATGACCTTCGTCGCCCGGACGCATTCACCGCCATCGCCAAAATCGAAAGGCGAGATATGCGCCCCCTCTGGCTTCGGCGGATGACCGTGTTCCGTTATGGAGATTTCGGCCGTGATATCAGCGCTTAAGGGCGAGACGGCGAACCAAGCTGCCAGCAGGATAACCCAAGCAGAGCCTGCCCGCCGAAGATAGCGTGTTCGATGGTTTAAAGCATGGAAATCAAGAGACTTTATCATGTTAGTTCTTTATAATCCGCGCCCCCGAAGGCAATCGCGATTCAAGCAGAACCCTCGTCAATCCAACTTCGGAAGGATTCCGGTCGCCTGCTCGCGGAATGTCTCGTCGGTCGGCGGGGAGACGAAGAGAAATAGCTCAAGGGAACTTCGCAGCTTAAGGACATCGACCTCACTGCCCATGAGGGTCAGCGCCTCCACCCCGACCGTGCAGAGCTGTCCATGAACCACGGCGACGCATTCGCGATAGCGTGCGCCTAGCACCGAGTGCTCAAAATATGCGAGAGCCTCCTCGGCGTCGGTGATCCCGTAAAAATGCGAATTATGAGATAACCCTCGGCCCTTTTCCTGCGGGAAGATCCACCAGATCCAGTGCCCTGTCTTTTCGCCGGCCTTAAGTTCGGCCAACGCTCCCGCGTAGGTATCTTCCTGGGCTTGGATGAAACGTTCGAGGGACATGGTGGTTGAGTAAGGGGTCAGACCGCTTCCGAGCGATATCAGCCGGAAGCGGTCTGACCCCTAAACTAATACAGACATCCTATCCACTTGCAATGCTAACAGTTACTGTCAGCGTGTGAATTATCTCACAAAAACCCAATAAATCCTGCACATGAGCCAATTCGATCCCCGCATCCCCCGTGAACTCGCCGTCCGACTAGGCGAGGAAGCCGTGGCCATCTCCAAAGCCGGCAAGTATGTCGGCCAAGCCGGCCAGGTAGACATCTCCGCCCATGTCTTGGCCTCGCTCAAGAAGACGACCTTCTACGACGCGGACCATGCGCACGCGCCGGCCTCCCAGGGCGTTCACTCGACCCAGATCGAGGTCACCAACGAGACCACCCTCTCGGCGCACCAGCGCCACCTCGCCAAAGGCCATGACGTCGTCTCGCTGAACTTCGCCTCCGCGACCCAACCCGGCGGCGGCTTCCTTGGCGGCGCCCGCGCCCAGGAGGAATACCTCTGCCGCTCCAGCGCGCTCTTCCTCTCGATCAAGGACTCGCCGATGTATGAATATCACCGCGATAACTGGACGCCCTTCTACAGTGACGCGATGATCTACTCCGGAGATGTCCCCGTCTTCCGTGACGACCAGCATGAGCTCCTAGCCGCCCCTTACTTGGCCTCGTTCATCACCTCCGCCGCACCCTTGGCGAAGAAAGTGCTCCCGCACGACTACCCCAAGCTGCCCAACATCCTGATGCATCGCATCCTCAAGATCCTCTCCGTAGCCAAAGCCAAGGGACACGACTCCCTGATCCTCGGCGCCTGGGGTTGCGGAGCCTTCGGCAATGACGGACATCTCGTAGCCGAGCTCTTCCACCGCGCTCTCAGCGTCGAATTCACCGGCTCTTTCAAGGAAGTCACCTTCGCCATCGTGGACACCTCGCCGGAACAGCGCTTCATCGGCCCGTTCGCGC
>JACCDP010841280.1_pt1 | contig 11859 bp, 9 predicted proteins | sample 7445841 | NCBI WGS metagenome assembly JACCDP01 (sample SAMN15323441, study PRJNA562643) | freshwater metagenome | isolation source: river surface water | place: USA:Blue River Watershed | collected 2017-08-17
ATGTTTTTCGAAAAGTTCTGCCATGAGATAGGCGGTAGCATGTTCATGAAAATCGGCAGAAAAATATCCAACTTTGAGCTTTTTGGAATCCTTGGATTTTCGCTTGATCTCCGGCTTCGTCTGATAGGCTAACTTTTCCGCATATCCTCGGGCTGCAATTCGGTGAAGCGCAGGGTCATCGATGAGCGATAAGACGCTAAAAGGATGCGCATACAGCCGGCCTGCACGGATATCTTCCAAGAATTTCTTAATTTTGTTTTCAGTTGCAGTCCACTCACAGACTTTCATACGCGTATGTATCAGGGTGCTTTGAATATACTCAAGGGACTCATCTAAACGATAGGCCTCTTCATAACTCTCGATGGCCTCTGGAAGGCGCTTCAAATCTAAGAGGATATTGCCCTTAATCACCCATGCTGTAGCCAAGGATTTATCAAGCATTAAAGCTCGGTCAATGCTATCCATAGCCTCATCGAGTTGCTTTAGAGCATACATCACACATGCAAGGTTCGACCATGCTAAGGCGTAGCGAGGCTTTATATTGATCGCGTTACGAAAGCAATCCATGCTTTTGCGGTAGCGCCTCATTATATAAAATACTGTTCCAAGGTCACACCACGCCTCGGCGTGTCTAGGACTCACCTTAAGAAGAGCCTCGTAAGCACGAATTGCATCATCATATCGATGCATTGCCGAAAGCGCATTTGCGCGACCAAATAATGCCTCTGGCAAGTCGGGAGAAAGCTTAATCGCCTGTTCGTAGTTGTTTAAAGCATCTTCGAATTGACCTAATTCAGAAAAAACACTTCCCCTGTGCGCCCAGGCTTCGGCTAACGAACTACGACGGTCTATTGCTTGACTCAGCTCCCTAAGTGCTGCGTCTAAATCACCAAGCTTTAACAATACTGCCCCAAGGTTGCTTCTTGCTTCGACGAACTCTGGATCTAATAAAAGTGCTTTATGAAGGGTTGTGGCTGCGTCTTTATACTTCCCTTGGGCATATAAGACGAGGGCTATATGGTAGGGATGTCGCGGATTGTTCGGTTCTAACTCCGATGCGGAATAATAGTCCGTTAGAGCGTTACTCAGATCTCCGATCGCTCGATAGGCATTGCCCCGATTTGTGTAGCCGCCGCAGGCCGCCGGATCAAGTTCAATTGCTACTTTCGATGCTGATAGTGCATCAGCATGTTGACCCATAACATTTTTGCAGAATCCGAGATTTATATATGCGGTTGAATCTCTTGGGTTCAAAGAAATTGACCGCTCCAACATAAGAACTGCCAAATCAAACCGATTCATCTGAATATAGAGTAGGGTGATTGCCTGCAATGCTTGCTGATGACTCGGATTTAATTCTAAAACGGCCTTTAATGCGGATTCCGCACCAAAAGCATCTCCTTGCGATCTGAGATTCTTGTACTTCTCAAATAATTGAGATTCGTCTAATGAGCGCATCGTGCAGAAACCCTAACTGTTTGTCTAATTCGCATTTCTTTTTAAAAGAAAGAAAACACATACTGTTTCAAAATTCGTTTGCGAAGTTTCCAAGAGCGCGCTCTTTGGAGCACAAACCCAAAAAACTTCTCTTCTCTTAAGCGCCTGAGAATTTCTCGTCGCATGGTACGACTTTTGAGTTTCCCGATATGATGAAAAACACTTAGCGCTCCATCAACAACATGGTAGTTTAAGTACTCTCTTACTCCCGGCGAGTTATTTATGTATTCCGCACATAAATCAACTATCCCTCTAGCATTTAGAATCGCTGCATTGATTTTATGCAGATAATAACTGTCCGTTCGTTTGCGGCCCGATATGACCCGATAACAGTAACCGGGCTCTTTCACGAAGCTAACTCGAGTTGCCGAGAGAAAAGCCTTGAAAGTCCAAAGCACGTCTTCGTTACCATCTGTCGCAGATAGGAATGACAGGCCCGAGTTAGTTAGGAATTCCCTCCGATATAAGTGCATCCAAACCATATGCGGAAGGTGCTTGCACTGTAAACAATTTGACAGTGCCTCTTGACCGCTCATGAAGCCCACCGGGAGATATTGATTCTCTTTAAAAATGGGGGTCTGCTCTCCTGTTCGCTCAAAGTAGTACATCGCATTACTGATAATCATTTCGGCATCGGTTTTTACCGCCTGACCTATCGCGCGTTCGTAATATGCATCGTCCACCCAGTCATCTGGATCCGCAAACGCTACCCAATCGCCCTGAGCAGTCAGCAAGCCTTGATTTCGCGCTTCGGACACACCCGCATTGGGCTGGTCTATTAGTCGTATCCGGTCATGAATCAGTGAATAATCTCTTAGAATCCGTCCGGACTCGTCAGTTGAGCCATCATTGACCAAGATAAGCTCATCTTCTGCTGATGTGGCCTTTATTATGGAATTGAGAAACTGCCGGAGATATTGCTCAACATTAAATACTGGCACAACAACTGATAATCGTTTTTTCATCTCAAGTCCGCATTAAGTTTAATAATCTAACAGTTTCGGCAATAGCGGCATCATCAGACAGAACCTCTCCTGTTGGGCGAACGGGCAGTGTTCGCTTAAAGACAGATTCTCGACATTTATCAGGCAATGACTTGAGAGTTAGACCAAAGAATCGTCCCTGGCGAAAGAATTGATCGGGTCCGGTCAACGCTTCGCCACCCGGACCGTAAAAGCATATGGTGAGAGTTCCAGTTAATTTCCCAACATGGGCAGCCGCGGAGTCGACACAGACGAGAGCAGCGGCATCTTTTACGACGTGCCAAAACGGTTCCAAATTTGAGCCGCCAACGAAAGCTTGATGAGCTGATTTTGGGTCAACAGACCTTATAAGCTCTTGTTCACCTGGCCCGACCGCGATAACCAACCTATAACCCATGCTGTCAAGCGCAGAAATTAGAGTGCGCCAGTTGCCTGAAGCCCATTGCTTAAGTTTTCGAGTGGATCCAAGATGTAATAACACGTAACTCGACTCTGTAATGCGAACGCGATCTATAGAGTGATTTAACGGCAAGAATTCGTCTTCAGCAAACCTCAGCGGTAAACTTGGCTCACTAACTAACTGGGCTTGCTGGGTATATATATTTGATAAACCCTGGTCGATCCGCACAGCTTGGTCAATAAATATATTGCGCCAGAATGGCCGGCCACCGGCAAGGGCCACCACTCTGCTGCATCCGATAGCCTTCGCAATGAACGCAAACCGATTTTCTCCTAGGGCGTAACCCAGATCAAAGGGCCCAAGTGCCCGAATACTATGCATCGAACTAAGACTATTTACTCTGATTGCGGCGGTCTTAATGCCATAGGGCCCAAAGCGCAGTAAGTCCGCCAAAGGCTGTGCACAGATTAATAGAATCGGAGAAGAGGGATACAAATGACGAAGTTTGGCTATTAGTGAGACACTCATCAGAGTATCGCCAATTAATAGTGGTGCGATAATCGCGATCCGAGGCGTTTTATTGGCAAAAGAGCCAGTACTCGCCTGTCTCTTTATAATAAGGCCGTAGCAAGCGAAAAATAGACAATAAAGATTGACTAGAAACATTGGCGTAAAAATCCGCTCGGCTCGTAACACACATGAAATATTCTAATAAAAAAACAATTCTTTCCACAACAAATCTTTATCGTCCGCTACATGATGCAATATGTAGTCAGGGTATCACTATTCAGAGCACTAGTCCGCATAATTACAATGGGGTCGACCTAAGCTCGGCGCTGGGGTGCGTAGTTGATTTCTACATGTGTATGCGTTATCCAATCGCACACCTCAAGCTCAAGAGATATATGAACGGTGTGGGAATTCCGATTCTCGCTTGGAATCGGGATGCGCCGCACTACCTTAACAAGGCGGCATGGCGCCTTAAGTTAATGGAGAAGATACACTTAATCGATATCTATGCAACCCACACGCTAATTGACGATCGACGATTTGCCGAGACGCAGATCTATCTTCCGAATGCAGCAGATACAGATTCGTACAACATTACGACGCCATCAGAGGTATTTTTAAGGATGTCCCACCCCGAGAACTATCTGTATGACGTAAGTTTTTTCGGCGGCATGAACGGATCACGATACAAAGAGGATCAAGCGAGGCAGGATTTTTTCCAAGCGTTAGCAGGGCAGTTAGAGTTACGGGGTCTTAAATATCTATTCGTTGAAGCACAAGGACTAAGCGTCCCTGAGCAAATAGCACTCGTTCAGTCTAGCCGTATAAATCTCAACTATGGGGCACGATGTGAATATGGGGCGCATACCGCCTCCGGCTTGCCAGAGCGGTGCTACGGAATCCCAGCCTGCGGCGGATTCTTATTGTCTGACAGAAGGGCCCACAGCCTGACAGACTTTACCCCAGGATTCGACTGGGCGGAATTCGTTGACATTGAGGATTGCATTGTTAAAATTCAGTATTGGTTGAGTAATTTTCAAGCTGCCCGGAGAGTTGCCGAAAATGCCTACAAAACAGTTCTTACTCGGCACACCTATAAAAATAGAGCCGAAACGTTAATAGCTGAGCTCATGACGTGGGGCGAACAAAAGCCGAGCACGAGGAGGTTCTGCACGTAAGAGCTCACTAGCCTGGTTCGGTGAGCCTAGAGAGACCCACAAACTTTATGCACATTGAGAATTATGAAGCTTAATATCGGGTGCGGAGACAGATTTCTAGAAGGCTACGTAAACATTGATAAGTATCCTTTAGATGACTCTGTAGTCTTTGGCGACCTTGACTCCAGAATCGGGCTTGCAGACGGCTGTGCAGACTCAATACTCTTGGATAACGTTATAGAACACGTCTCTCGGGTAGAGCACTCAATGGCGGAAGTACACCGACTCCTAAAGCCAGGCGGCGAGGTCACGATAATTACCCCGCATTTTACGTCCATTTCATCATGGAGGGATCCAACACACCGACATCATTTAAGCTATTTTTCTTTTGATTATTTTTCAAAAAAACGCTCACGATACACTGGCAGTTCACATTTTGAGATAACGGCGAAGAAACTGACTTTTGGGGGTGGATTATCGTTGATCGGTAAGGCTATATTCATGGTGAGCCCAGATCTATACGAGAGGCACTTATGCTTTGTCTTTCGAGCCTCCACTCTCACTGTGATACTAAGAAAGGTATAGAGCTCTCATGCTGTCTATCGCACCATTAGAGTCCTGTACTTTTGTATATGCTCCTTCAGAGGCCTAAGATTAGTTAGATAAAAGTTATACCCACGACAGTACGTGTTGAAATAAATAACGAATAATGTGATCGCTATTAGATTCGAAAGCTGACCATCGGATCCTTATGATAATTTTGGGGCAAGGTGAAGCATGCAGCCAATTGTGCAGATTAATCTTCAGCGAAACTACGGGGGTGGCGAGACTTACACGAAGACACTCATCCTAGCTTTGTCAGAGCTGAACCGCGACCTTTATTTGGTGACACACCCCAAAGCTCTTTTTTGGTCCCAACTTAATTTGCCCGCTTCACTGAAAATCAAAGGACTAAATGGGACTGAGAGCTTTAGAAGATTTCTCAACGATTTTATCAATCCAGGTATTCTGCTAAGCCACGGGCCCTTGTATCCACAGCTCTTAACTGTCGCCAAAAGCTGTGGTTGGGAAGTCATGGCAATCTGTCACATGCCACCACAGGGCCGGCGGAGAAACGAATTTAACGAACATCAGCTTGTATTTGGGGTATCCGACTATGTGATTGAAGGACTTCGCAGAAACACTGTCAACACGTGGCCCACCGCCTTGCTTGGCGCAGCCGACTTATCACTGAGGGGCGCGAGTGATGGGACACTGAGAAAAACGTCGGAGTATGTCTGTGACAGTAGAAAAATTCGCGATGTCATTTTTTGTTTTTTCTATAACAAGTTTTATTTCTGGCGTCCCAAAGTAGCATTTGTAAAAAAACCGGGCATCACATTGGGTATATTTTCGGGAATCACTCCGATCAAGCAATTTCCTACCCTCTTCAGTATTCTCGCCCCGATTATTTCAAAATATCCGAGAGTAAATCTCGAAATTTTCGGAGGAGGGGGTTACGCATCTGTTCGTGACTTAAAGCTAAGCCTAGCCCCATGTAAAGGACAAGTGCGCTTTTGGGGGAAGCAAGTCGATCCAAAATTAGTATTTCGCAACATAGACTTTTTGATGGCAGGCCTCCCCGAAAAAGAAGCTTTAGGGCTAAATATCATTGAAGCACAATTTGCAAACGTCCCTGTCCTTGCAGTTAGAGCCCCGCCCTTTGTACAAACAGTTTTGGAGAACAAAACGGGGATATTTTTTAGAGATCCACGAGACGACCAAGGCGAAGACTTTCACGCAGTTCTTGGGCGAATTCTGGCAGAAAAAGCCTCAAAACTTGAGCCGCTTCAACATCCAGAGCACCTCGAGTCGTTTTCCTTCCGGAGTTTTAAAGCACGCCTGAGCCAAACACCGTTATTGCTCGGGGATATTTCTCACGAAAGAAATAAAATCCTGCGCAATACGTCTGCCATCGAACGTAACCAAGCATTGGCTGATCTTCGTTGACTCGCAACCATCCCGACCACAGGGTCTACAGGGAAATTTCGCTGACTGTTCATATATTTCGGAAGTCGTATGAAGGGGTCGCCACTGCGCCTCCCCCGAAGGCCCGAAAATAGCAAAAGTGGGAATGTTAAACGCCGAAGCAACATGGATTGACAAAGAATCGATCGAGAGTAAAGCACGACTATAGCGATACAATGAAAAGGTCTCGTGCAAGTCGAAATCACACGCAATTCGGCTCGCCTGATCGACAAACGTTTCATAAAATAGTCGATCTTCCCGGCTTCCGGAAAATACTAGATTTATGTCACGCTCTAAGAGGGTTGTTACGACTTGCTGCCACTGCTGCGGGAGCAGAGTTTTAAATTTCCAGCGGGTAGCCGCATTCACAATAATATAGTTGCCTTGTACGAGCCCATTAGTTTTAAGCCAAGTTCTTACTCGCAGATCTGCCTCGGCATTCGGATACAGCGCATATGGAGGAGCCTTGGTGCGCTCAGTAAGACCGGCATATCGCAACAAATCCATGTCCTGTTCCGCGCTATGGCGCTGGCATATGATTCTCGGCGCACAATAATTGAATGCCCAATGCCAGAGTTTAGGCCGCCGAAGGCTTTGACGACAAACGCGAACAGACGCCCCCGATATGAAACTAATTAACCCACCCCTCCAGTCGTCCGAGAATTGAATAACAGCATCGTATCGATTTTTCCGTAGCAACCAAAATAACCGCAAATAACGAAAGAGGTAACATGGAAAATTTGTTCGGTTCGGGGGGTGGTAAATCTGGGCGACTCCCGGGTTTCCATAAAAAACACTCTCAGATTGGCAATGGCAGAATACATCGACCATCCAAGATTTTGAAACAGCCCGGATCGATGAGGTTAGAATTACCGAGTCGCCCAGGTGCTTTGTTTTTACAAAGAGGATTTTTCTCATAATTAACAATTCAAACAGCGTTTTTTAAAATGAAAATATTGTTAATTCGCCGGGATAACATTGGCGATATGATTTGTACACTACCTCTTCTTTCATCCTTGTCGGTTGCATTAAGACGAGCTGAGATTGATGTTTTAACCAATTCTTATGTTGCACCCATTTTGTCTGACATAGGTTATATAAAAAATGTTTTTTTGTACCAAAAATTAAAGCATCAGAACCTAGGCAAACTAAGAACGATTTGGCAAAGCATTAAAACCTACTTCGCCATAAGGAGGAATCTTTACGACTACATCATTTGCGTTAGCTCTAGAGACTTGGCACTGAGTATGACATTGAAGACTAAGCAACGTGTTGCGTATGACAAGTCAATTCAGGGGGTTTTTAAATATTTGAAGATTGCTGCAGTGCCTTGGTGCGCTGAGTCTCACGAAGTGATGCGAGTCTGGCTGTTGGGTGGGCCGCTTGGCCTCACGGTGGAGTCCCCGCCCGCTAGAACACCCCAACTGGCGCCCTTCTACCCGAGGGTGCCGGGCGGCAAAGAGTTGAGAATCGCGATTCAATTAAGCGCTAGGAAAACTGGGCAGCGTTGGCCTATCGAAAAATACTATGAGTTGGTTTCCCGACTGTCTGAATCCGGTTACGCTGTTTCTGTCTTATGGGCTCCTGGTTCGCAAACAAATCGACGCCACCCAGGAGACGACGACAATGCCAGACATTTGGCCTGCCGCATCGACAGCTCAAAAGTTAACTTTGTCAGGACTTTAGACCTCGCATCCTTGGTGCGCGAGCTGCGGAAATGCCAGTTCATTGTTAGCCCTGATGGCGGGGCCTCTCATATCGCTGCTGCTTTAGACCTCCGATCAGTCGTCCTATTTGGTAACTCAGAGCCCGCGCATTGGGCACCCTGGACCGATGGTAATTTTATTATTAAGGGATTAAATAATCGGGTCGACACGATTTCGGTCGAGAGCGTCTTAAAAGGTTTAGAAAAAATATCTGAACTTCAAATCTCATTGCCCGGCGGCCTGTAGTCGGCGATATCCTGGGCTCAGCTTAAGCAGGTCATTGTGGTTGCCAAAGTGTTGAATTAGCCCACCCTCGATATAGTAAATACAGTCGACATTCTCAATCGTAGAGATACGATGGGTGATAAAGATTACGGTTCTATCTTTCGATAAGCGCTGGATTACGTCTTGCAATGCGCGTTCCGATATCTGATCAAGCGCTGATGTCGGCTCATCCAGAATTAAGATCGGCGCATTTTTAAAAAACGCACGTGCTATCGCGATTCTTTGCCGCTGGCCGCCAGAAAGCATCGCTCCGCGATCACCTAGTTGAGTGTCAAGACCATGTGGCAAGCTTGCGAAAAAGTCCTCTAGCCCAGCATCGCTCAGCGCCTTGATAATTCTGCAATCTCCTTTACTGTCATCGCCGTAGGCCACGTTATTTCGAATCGAGTCGTTAAATAATACCGTGTCCTGTGACACGACTGCAATCGAATTGCGCAATGATGAAAGAGTGTAGTTTTGAATTGGCTGACCATCGAGTAGTACAGAACCGCCCGACGGCTCATAGAGTCTTGTCATTAGATTCACAATTGAACTTTTCCCGCCGCCAGAGGGGCCTACAAAGGCAACAGTTGACCCCGGCCTAATAGTCAGGCTAATGCCCTTTAGGGCGGCGGCTCGGTCCTGCTGATAACTCAACGTAACGTCGATAAATTCAAAAAAACCCCTTACGCCTCCGGCCGAGAGGCGGCCGCTATCAAGCTCCTTTTCTTGGTCTAGAAGCTCAAATACAGCCCGAGCGGAAACCAGTGCCCTCTGAATCTGGGCGTTTACCTCCGACAAATGGCGTATCGGTGATAACAACATCAGCATCGCAGTAATAAACGAGACAAATGAGCCGACAGTGGTGTCACCAGATCGGGTTTGAACTAAGGCCATTGAAACGATAATAGTAATTGCTAGCGCGACGAACAACTGCACCATCGGCGCCTGCGCTGCGTGAGCAAGAGAAACCTTCATTGAAAAACGCCTAAATCGCTCACTTGCCAAAGAAAACTTTCGCTGTTCAAGATCTCTACCACCAAACAACTTAATGAGACGGTTAGCAGTGATTGCCTCTTCGAGCACTTGCGTGAGATCGCCGTTTGCTTTTACCTGCTCTGAGCCAATACGGGCCATTCGCCGGCCAATAATTTTCAAAAACCAAACTATCGGCGGGAATACAAAGATCACCACCAAAGTAAGGCGCCAATTGAGCCAGAAAAGCCATCCAATCAAAGCGCAAAAAACGACCGAATCCCGCACTAAACTAATTAGCACACCACTAATGCCGGCTAATGTGCCATTTACTTCTGTGGTTACACGGGAAATAACGATACCAGCTGGCGTCTGATCAAAAAATTTACTTGGTAATGACAGCATTGCAGAGAACATGTCACGCCGGAGGTCCCTAAGCACGTTGTTAGACACCCAATTCATCGAATAGGCCGCAATTAGAGTTCCCACGCCTCGAAAAAGAAAAATACCTAAAATACCGGCGGGTACCATCCAGACTTGGAATTCAGAGGTTCCGACAAACCCCTTGTCGATCAGCGGCTTAATGAGCGCAGGAAAGGCAGCCTCAGTTAGCCCGGCGAGCAGAAGAGCACAGAAGGCAACCACGAAGCCCGGAATGTAAGGCCTTGTATAACCAAGCAATCTAAAATGGATATTATTAATGATTATCGTATTTTGATAGTTTTAAACTAATTCGTTGTATCCCTACAACGCCTTCCATTCGCGAATGTCATTATTTTACAGATTTGAGCACTGTGCCCTTGTTCAAACAGTACTGGCAGTCGGAAAATCAAAGCAAGGTTGAATTTCTCGGCCTTTGGAGAGTAACGTAACTTTCTAATTTTTTTAGGAGATCTAAATGAAGAAGCATCTAATCGCAACGGCAGTTATTGCCGCTTTTGCATCGCCCGCGATTGCTCAGAACGTGAGCATCTCTGGATATGCTGAGATAGGCTTGGAAAATACTAAGAGCTCGCTATCGTCCACTGCCGACACTACAGCCGTAACTTCCGGCCCGTTCGGCTCTTCTAGGCTCGCAATTGCAGGTTCTGAGGACCTTGGCGGCGGTCTTAAAGCAGGGTTCCGTCTTGAGAGCAGTCTTGATCTCACAAGCGGTCGTTTTGGCGCTACAACCTTGGGCACTCAAGCAAATAACCCGATCTTCAATCGCGGCGTGGAAGTCAATCTTAGCGGCGCATTTGGAACGGTTGCTTTCGGAAAGCTTGATCACAACGGTATTGAAAACAACGAAGCAGCCATAAGCGGGTTCACGGGGAACATCTCCCTTGCCACTGCTACTGCTACTGGCGTTGAGGCGTCAGAGCAAGCTTCTGATGCAAACGGTACTATCCGCTACGTTACACCCGCTATTAACGGGGTTCAATTGGAGTTGGGTTGGACACCTTCTGATAACGGCACCTCTGCCCTGGCGGCTTATGGCACTGCCCACGAAGGCATCCGAAGCGCTCAGATCCGTGGCACGGTTGAGGGTATAAACTTCCGGGTGGGTGGCGGTCGTGTTGGCCAATCTACTGCTGGAGACATCGATGTCCGTGGTGCGTCAGTAAGTTACAACTTTGGCGTTGCGGAAGTCGGTGCGTTCTATCAGAACCAGGATAACCCCGGTGCAACTCTCGACTCGAAGGAAACCATCTTAGCCTTCAAGGTCCCCCTCGGCAACGGTCTGGATGTGCGCGGCAACTATCGTATGTTGGACGTAGCTGGCGGCACGACGAGCGATTCGGTAACGCAAGTGATCGCGCTAGCAAAGGCCCTGAGCAAGCGCACTACCGTATACGGCATGTTCCGCAATATCGATCAAGAAGTTTCGACAGCTAACGATACCAAAGAGTTGGGTGTTTACGTCGCCCACACGTTCTAAGTCTCGCAGTAGCTAATGGCTTAGGCCATTAAAACCCCTGACAGTTAACGTCAGGGGTTTTTTTTGAGCTGTAACTTTGAACTAGTTCTAGACCGCTTCGGACTCGCCCCGGTCGCCCGGATTTTGCTTTGCAACATAATCTGAGCTAAACTGAAGTCAGTCTCCTCCACCCTCTTGGTGGATTTGCTCCCGAGCCCTTATGGCTCGGGTCCTTTTCCCGTGTAGGTAACTTGCGAACTTTAGGTTGCCCGGGAGCCGGAAAATCGCTATCCTAGACGGCTTTCCATAAGATTTTGTGGGCGGGTCAATCGTCCGTTTTGAGATAAAAATGAAGACATTTTCAGCAAAAGCAGAAACGACTCAGCAGGACTGGTACGTGGTCGATGGCACAAACGCGGTGTTGGGCAGGCTTGCCACGACACTTGCGCACCACCTGCGC
>JACCDP011216109.1_pt1 | contig 11857 bp, 9 predicted proteins | sample 7445841 | NCBI WGS metagenome assembly JACCDP01 (sample SAMN15323441, study PRJNA562643) | freshwater metagenome | isolation source: river surface water | place: USA:Blue River Watershed | collected 2017-08-17
CCCGCCCCGCTGTGCTCCAAGGCCCGTGCCGCTTCCAAGAAGGGTTGCAGCAGGGCCGGATCTGCCTCTTGCACGACCCGCCGCGCCGTTGCGCGGGGCACGCGCAGGAAACGCACCGCAAGCCCGGCCCGCGCGAAGGTCGATGCTTGTCCAATGTCGCCGGGCGGGCGTGGAAAGTGGGTATCGAGCAGGATCACCCCGATCAGGGGTCGCTCGGTCTGGTGCTGGTTCATGGGTTTTGGACTCTGACTATCATCATGACATGTTTGACAGCCATTGCGGAGACCGCGGCTTGAGCGGTATGTCATGCGGGTCGCCGTGATCGGTGCCGGCATGGTGGGCGTGTCCTGCGCCTGGGCGCTGCGGCGCCGGGGGCTGGACGTGCTGCTGATCGACCCGGATGAGCCGGGCGCGCAGACCAGCCACGGTAATGCCGGTGTTCTATCGCCCACTTCGCTGCTGCCCTTCAATCACCCGGGGCTGTGGTCGCAGTTGCCCCGTCTGCTGCGCGGCAAGCATCCCGGCTTTCGGCTTGAGCCTGCTCAGGTGCTGTCGCGATTTTCTGCGCTGGCTGCATTTTTGTCGCAGGCCCGCCCTTCGGTGCTGGCAGTCACCACGCAGGCCCTGCATCAGCTCATCAGCGTGTCGCGGCCGCTGCATCAGCAGTGGATGACGCAAGCGGGCGTGGAGCGGCGTTGGCGTGACGACGGCTGGTTGTTTCTGTACCGCTCTGAGCAGGCCTGGCAGGCTGCCGCCTGGACGCGTGACCTGTACACGCAGTTTGAATTGTCCTGGCAGGCGCTCGATGCGCCGGGGCTGGCCGCACTCGAACCTGATCTGCGGCGGGGCTTTACCCGTGCCTTGTGGGTCAGCGGCGCCGCCTCGGTCGATGAACCCGGCGCGGTGGTGAGGGCGCTGGCGACACACCTGATCGGAGGCGGTGTGCGTTTTGTTCAAGAGCCGGTGCGTCAACTCGATCGGACGGGTGCGCTCTGGCAGGTGCGCACCACTTCTGGACAGCCTCTGGAGGCCGACCGCGTGGTCCTGGCCCTGGGCCCCTGGTCCCGCGATTTTTTGCGGTCGCAGTGGGGCTGGAAGCTGCCGATGATCCATGAGCGGGGCTACCACCTGCACTACCGCTGGCAGGGCGTCGGCTTGCGGCGCCCTATTTATGACACGGCGGGCGGCTATGTGCTCTCTCCGATGAGCCCCGGCATGCGTCTGACCACCGGTGTAGAACTTGATGACGCGCATGCACCAGCGAACCCGCGCATGATCGAAGCGGCCGAGGCGGCAGCGCGCCAGGTGTTGCCCCTCGGGGCTCGATGCGACACGCCGCTATGGCTGGGCAGTCGACCCACCTTGCCCGACAGCCGCCCCATCCTGGATGCCGCACCGGGCCGGCCGGGGGTGTGGTTGGCCTTGGGCCACCAGCACATCGGGTATTCAACCGGACCGGGCAGTGGTGAACTGATCGCCGCCTTGATGCTGGGAGAAACTCCGCCGATGGATCCTTCGCCCTTTGCGGCTTTGCGCTGGGGTGACAACTGGCTGCGCTGACCTGAGGGCCGCCGCGAAGAAGCCGTTGGCAATGCTCACATCATTTGCTTGGGCAGCCAGGTCACGATCGCGGGGAAGACATAGATCAGGACCACCCCAAGCACCATCATGAGGAACATGGGCAAGGTCACTTTGGCAATCCAGGTGAGCTGGCGTCCGGTCATGCCTTGCAGCACGAACAGATTGAAGCCTACGGGCGGCGTGATTTGTGCCATTTCCACCACCAACACAATGAAGATGCCAAACCAGATCAGGTCGATGCCTGCGCCCTGAATGGTGGGCAGCAACACGCCCATGGTCAGGACCACCATGGAGATGCCGTCAAGGAAGCAGCCCAGGATGATGTAGAAAATGGCCAGCACCAGGATCAGCTGCCCCGGGGTCAGCCCCAGCGAGCCTATCCATTCGGCCAGATGGCGCGGCAACCCGATGTAGCCCATGGACAGCGTGAGAAAGGACGCCCCGGCCAGAATCAGCGCGATCATGCAGTACAAGCGCGTGGCACCCATCAGAGAGTCCCGAAAGCTCGGCCAGTTCAGCGAACCCTGTAGCGCCGACAGTACCAGCGAGCCCACCACGCCCACCGCTGCCGCTTCGGTGGCGGTGGCAATGCCGCTGTAGATGGAGCCCAGCACCGCAACGATGAGCAGCACCACCGGTATCAGGTGCCGCGATGCGGCGAGCTTTTCCAGCAGGCTCGGGCGCGCATCGTCTCTGGGGATTGCCCCTGGGTTGAGCAAGGACCACCCCATGATGTAGCTCGAGAACAGGAAAGCGAGCATCAGCCCCGGCAACACGCCGGCGATGAACAGGCGGGCGATCGACACCTCGGCCGTGACACCGTAGACGATCATGATGATCGACGGCGGAATCAACAGCCCCAGGGTGCTGGCACCGGCCAGCGAACCGACCACCAGATGCTCCGGGTAGCCACGGCGGCCGAGTTCGGGCAGCGTCATCTTGCCGATGGTGGCGCAGGTGGCGGCGCTCGAGCCGGACACTGCCGCAAAGATGGTGGAGCCCACCACATTGGTGTGTAAGAGACGGCCGGGCAGGCCATGCATCCAGGGCGCCAGGCCCTTGAACATATCGCTGCTCAGCCGCGTTCGAAACAGGATCTCACCCATCCAGATGAACAGGGGCAGCGCAGTCAGGGTCCAGCTGGAGGCCGAACCCCAGATGGTCACCGCCATGGCGTCACCAGCCGGGCGGGTGGAAAACAGTTCCATGCCGATCCAGGCCACGCCGGAGAGCGTCAGACCGATCCAGACCCCACTGCCCAGGATCAGAAACAGCGATACAACCAGCAAGCCGGTGATGGCCAGATCACTCATTTCGGAGAGCCTCTCCGTTCGATTCGGTCTTACGCAGGCCTCGCCACTCGAGGACCCATTCATCCAGGCAGGCAATGGTCATCACCACGGCACCGACGGCCATGCCCAACTGGGGGATCCACAAGGGTGTGGCGTCGGTGGATGTGGACATATCGTTGAAGACCCGCGACTGCCAGGCCAGCTTGATGCTATAGACCGCAAACAGCAGGCTCAGCAAGGTGCCTGCGCCCAGGGCCCACAGCTCCAGACCGCGCCGTGCTGCACCACGCAGGTGGTGCAGCAGCAAGGTAACGCGAATGTGCTCGCCGCGCTTTAAGGTGTGGGCCAGGGCCAGGAAGCCAGCCCCTGCCATCAGGTAGCCGGCGTAGGCATCGGTGCCCGGGACATGAAAACCCAGTTGCCGACCCAGGATGGACAGCAGCACCATGGCCAGCAGGCCCACCATGAAGGCAGCCGCTACTGCGGCCGCAGCACCGTAGAGCCCGTCGAGCAACTTGCGCATGGTGCCAGGGTCAGCGACGGAAGGCATCCACCAGCTGCTGACCCTCAGCGCCGGACTTGGAGAGCCACTCGGTCAGCAAGGTGTCACCCACCTTCTTCATGTCCGCCGTCAACTGGGCCGGCGAAGGCAGGATCTGCATGCCGCCGGCGCGCAGGATGGCCAGCGACGCCCCGTTGGCTTTTTTGCTCTCGGCCAGTCCGCGCACTTCGGCATCGGCGGCTGCCTTCATCACTGCATCTTGGGTGGCTTTGTCCAGAGCGTTAAAGGCCGCACGGTTAACGATGACCAGATTCTTGGGCAGCCAAGCCTGGGTGTCATACCAGAACTTCACATGCTCATGGAGCTTGGCATCGGCACCGGTGGAGCCGCTGGAGATCATGCTTTCGGTGACGCCGGTGGCAAAAGCCTGACTGACCTCAGCCGCTTGCACCGTCACCGGTTGTGCACCCACCAGTTCAGCGATACGGGCGGTGGAGGGGCTGTAGGCGCGCCACTTCATTCCTTTGAGGTCGGCCGCAGAATTGAGTGGCTTCTTGCTGTAGATGCCTTGCGGCGGCCACGGCACCGCATAGAGCGCCATCATGCCTTGCTCGGCCAGCTTCTTATCGACCAACGGCTTTTGCGCCCGCCAGAGCTTAATCGAGTCGTCGTAGCTGGTGGCCATGAACGGAATGCCGTCGGCCCCCCAGATCTGCCACTCGTTCTGAAAGTTGACCATCAGGATTTCGCCGATCTGCGCCTGACCGCCCTGCACCGCCCGCTTGATCTCGGGGGCTTTGAACAGCGAGGCATTGGCATGCACCGTGATGCGCAGCTTGCCGCCTGAGGCTTTTTCCACGTCGGCCGCGAACTGGTTCAGGTTGACCGTGTGGAAATTGGTCGCCGGATAGGCGGCCGGCAAGTCCCACTTGGTTTGTGCCAGCGCGGCGGTGCTCAGGGTGAGGGCGCTGGCGGCCAGCGCGATCGGGAAAAAGCGTCGTTTCATGCGGAGACTCCTCTGAAAGTTTGAGATGGAGAGGTTGGAAAAAGGGTCGAGGCCGCCACCCTGGGCAAGCCCGCCCAGTCCATCGCAGCATCGATGCCGATCACTGTAGGGCTGAAGCGGTCCAGGAGGATCCGTATTTTCCCTAAATATCGACAATTTATTGGCAATTTGTTGGTGTTGTGAGTAGACTGCCGCCGTGCCAACCCGTTCCCCCGCCCCGCGCAAGCCGCCTGCCCAGAAGCCGGCGCCCAAGCCAATTGTTTCCTCGGCCCATCTGGTCTCGCCCGACAGCGCACAGATGAGCGAGTTCGAATTTGGTCTCATCGTGGCTGGCAATGCCTTCCATCGCTGGGTCACCCACTGCATGTCGGCCGCCGGCCTGAAGGACCTGACCCCGCTGGATGTGTTGGTGTTGCACCATGTCACGCACCGGGCCCGAGACAAGCGACTGGCCGACATCTGTTTCATCATGAACATCGAAGACATTCACCTGGTCAACTATGCGCTCAAGAAGCTGCTCGGCTTGGGCGTGGTGGCCTCGCGCAAGAACGGTAAAGAAGTGACCTACGCGGCGACCGAATCGGGCCGGCAGTTCGTTGAGCGTTACCGGGAAATCCGCGAGTCCTGCCTGATCGCCGCGCTCAAGGCCGACGAGGGGCTCAACCGGGACATTGGTGAATTGGCCCGCCTGCTGCGGGTGCTCTCGGGCATGTACGACCAGGCGGCGCGCGCAGCCGCGTCTTTGTGAGGGGGCAGCCATGAACGCAGGCAGTCCCGCAGCGCGCTGGCAATTCTGGATCGATCGGGGGGGTACCTTCACCGACATCGTGGCCCGCAAGCCCGATGGCCAGGTGCTCACCCACAAGCTGCTCTCCGACAACCCCGAACAGTACCGCGATGCGGCGGTGGCCGGCATCCGCCATTTGCTGGGGCTCGCGCCAGACGCACCCATCACCGCAGACCGAGTGGAGTGCGTGAAGATGGGCACCACCGTGGCCACCAACGCGCTGCTCGAGCGCAAGGGTGAACCCACCCTGCTGGTGACCACGCGCGGCTTTCGCGACGCCCTGCGCATTGCCTACCAGAACCGGCCACGCCTGTTTGACCGCTACATCGTCCTGCCCGAGCTGCTCTATGCGCGGGTCATCGAGGCCCATGAGCGCATGGGCGCGCATGGGCAAGTCATCGAGACTCTGGACCAGGCGCACCTGCAAGCGCAGTTGCAGCAGGCTTTTGATGCGGGTTTGCGAAGCGTGGCGATTGTCTTCATGCACGGCTATCGCTACGCCGCGCATGAGAAGGCCGCGGCCGAACTGGCTGCGCGAACGGGCTTTACGCAGATCAGCACCAGCCACCAAACCAGCCCGCTGATGAAGTTTGTCAGCCGTGGCGACACCACGGTGGTTGACGCCTACCTGTCGCCCATTCTCCGTCGCTATGTCGATCGGGTGGCCGCCGAGATGCCGGGGGTTCGTCTGTTCTTCATGCAGTCCTCGGGCGGCTTGGCCGATGCGCAGGCCTTTCAGGGCAAGGACGCCATTCTCTCGGGCCCGGCCGGTGGCATTGTGGGCATGGCCCGCACGGCGCAGTTGGCCGCTTGCGAGCGGGTGATCGGCTTTGACATGGGCGGCACATCCACCGATGTCTCGCATTTCGCGGGCGAATTCGAGCGCGAATTTGAGACCCAGGTGGCCGGCGTGCGGATGCGCGCGCCCATGATGAGCATCCACACGGTGGCGGCCGGTGGCGGCTCCATTCTCAACTTTGACGGTTCGCGCTTTCGTGTCGGGCCGCAAAGTGCCGGCGCCAATCCGGGGCCGGCCAGCTACCGGCGGGGCGGGCCCCTGGCGGTCACCGACGCCAACCTGATGCTGGGCAAGATCCAGGCCGCCTGGTTCCCCAAGGTCTTCGGACCCTCCGGCTCCGAACCCTTGAGCCTGGAGACGGTACGCGAGCAGTTTGGTGCCCTGGCCGACCGCAGCGGCCGCAGCGCCGAGGATGTGGCCGAAGGCTTCATTCGCATCGCGGTTGAACAGATGGCCAACGCGATCAAGAAAATATCCGTGGCCCGCGGCTACGACGTCACCCGCTACACCCTGCAGTGCTTTGGCGGCGCCGGCGGGCAGCATGCCTGTCTGGTGGCCGATGCCCTGGGCATGACCCGTGTGCTGGTGCACCCCCTGGCTGGCGTGTTGTCGGCCTACGGCATGGGTCTGGCCGACCAGAGCTTGATTCGCGAGCAGTCGGTTGAGAGCCCACTGAACGCCCAAGCGCTGCCGGCCTTGCAGGCGCAGCTCGATGCGCTGGCCGAGCAGGCCGGCCAGGCGCTGCGCGGTCAGCACATGGGCGATACCGGGCTGCAGCTGCGTCGCCGCATTCATTTGCGTTACGAGGGGACCGACACCGCGCTGGTGGTGCCCTTTGGCCCGCTGGAGGCCATCGAGTCGGCCTTTGCGTCGGCCTACCGTCAGCGCTTTGCCTTTCTCATGCAGGGCAAGCGCCTGATGGTCGAAGCCGTCTCGGTCGAGGCCGTCCTGCCCGGTCAGGCCCCCCGTGAAGAGCGGCACGCCCTGCAAGCGAATCGGCCAGCGCCGGTGCGTGAGACGGTTCGCCTGTACAGCGGCGGGCAGTGGCATCCGGCGGCCCTGGTGGTGCGCGAAGACCTGCGGCCCGGCGATCTGGTGCCGGGGCCGGCCATCATTGCCGAGCGCAATGCCACCACCGTGGTGGAGCCCCAGTGGCAGGCCCGCGTCACCGAGCTCGACCATCTCATGCTCGAGCGCAGCGTGCCGCGGGCCCAGCGGCATGCGGTCGGGACCACGGTCGATCCGGTGCTGCTGGAGGTGTTCAACAACCTGTTCATGAACATTGCCGAGCAGATGGGGTTGCAATTGCAGAACACCGCGTATTCGGTCAACATCAAAGAGCGTCTGGACTTTTCGTGTGCGCTTTTCAACAACCAGGGCCATCTGATCGCCAATGCGCCCCACATGCCCGTGCATCTGGGCTCCATGGGCGAAAGCATCCAGACCGTGATTCATGAAAACCGCGGTCGCATGCAGCCCGGCGATGTCTATGTGCTCAACGACCCCTATCACGGCGGAACCCACCTGCCCGATGTGACCGTGATCACCCCGGTCTTCCTGCAGGGCCAGTCCGAACCGGTTTTTTATGTGGGTTCGCGCGGCCATCACGCGGATGTGGGAGGCCTGACACCCGGATCCATGCCCCCGTTTTCCACCCTTATCGAGGAAGAGGGGGTGCAGATCCGCAATTTCAAGCTGGTCGAGGCCGGTCGCCTGCGCGAGGCGGACATGGTGGCCTTGCTACAAAGTAGCCCCTACCCGAGCCGAAATCCCCAGCAAAACCTGGCCGACCTGAAGGCGCAGATTGCCGCCAATGAAAAGGGCGTACAGGAACTGCGGCGCATGGTGGAGGAATTTGGCCTCGATGTGGTGCAGGCCTACATGCGCCATGTGCAGGACAACGCTGAGGAGTCGGTCCGGCGTGTCATCACCCGCTTGCGCGATGGTCAATTCACCTTGCCGCTGGACAATGGCGCGCAGATTCAGGTGGCGGTGCGGGTCAATGCCGCCGCGCGCAGCGCCGAAATCGACTTCACCGGTACCAGCGCCCAGCTTCGCAACAACTTCAATGCCCCGCGCGCGGTGTGCATGGCTGCGGTGCTCTACGTCTTTCGAACCCTGGTCGACGACGACATTCCCCTCAATGCCGGCTGCCTCAAGCCGCTCAAGGTGATCATCCCCGAGGGGTCCATGCTCAACCCCCTGCCGCCCGCTTCGGTGGTTGCCGGCAATGTGGAGACCTCCAGTTGCATCACCAACGCGCTGTTCGGTGCACTCGGTGTGATGGCCAGCAGCCAGCCCACCATGAACAACTTCACCTTTGGCAGTGAGCGCTACCAGTACTACGAAACCATCTCCGGTGGCAGTGGTGCGGGCGGACGCTTTGACGAGCAGGGCCAGTGTGTGGACGGCTTTGACGGCACGGCGGTGGTACAGACCCACATGACCAATTCACGGCTGACCGACCCCGAAGTGCTGGAGTTTCGTTTTCCGGTGCGGCTGGAGAGTTATGAAATTCGGCGCGGCTCGGGCGGGGCCGGGCGCTGGCAGGGCGGCGATGGTGGCATCCGGCGCCTTCGTTTTCTCGAGCCCATGACGGCAGCCATCTTGTCGAACGGTCGGATACACCCGGCCTTTGGCGCGGCGGGCGGCTCGCCGGGGGCGGTGGGGGTCAACACCGTCATCCGTCAAGACGGTCGCCGTGAAGGGGTGCCGCACATCGGCCAAGTCGATATGCAGGCCGGTGATGTGTTCGAGATTCAAACCCCAGGTGGGGGTGGGTTCGGCCCCCCGGTTTCTTGACCGCTGCAGGGCGCTGCCCCTGCGGCGTGGTCTGGCCCAGGCCTAAGGCCGCGGCCCGCCTTGTGCCGTGAAGGATTGGCCGTTGACGGTCAGCCCCTCGGCAGAGAGTTTGGCCGCGCTGCTCGGACCGATGCCCTTGACCCGTGCGAGCAGGTCTTGCCAATTCCTGAACGGCGCTTTCGCCCGTTCGCTCAAGATGAGTCGCGTGGTGGCCGGCCCCAATCCGCGCAGACCGTCCAGATCGGCCTCACTGGCCTGGTTGATGTCGATGGCCGCCAGGGCAACCGTGCCGAAAAGGGCGACGGCCGCTCCCACTGCGACCCGACCCAGCCGATGCCACAAACGGCTGCGCATGCCCTGCATCTCAGGCCTGCGCCGACAGCCAGTCCATGTAGCGCGCCACGCCGGTGGCCACATCGGTAAATTCGTGCGCGCATCCGATCCGGCGCAGCCGGCTTAAATCGGCCTGGGTGTAGCACTGGTACTTGCCAACCAGCGCCTGCGGAAACTCCACGTAGTGGACCTGCTGCCCCTGCACAGCCTCTTGGAGGCTGGCCACGACCCGCCCGCCGCGATGGCGTTGCAGCGATTGCACCACCGCCAGCGCTACATCATTGAAGGGCTGGGCCCGACCGGTGCCCAGATTGAACAGGCCGCTGCAGTCGGGGTGGTCGAGGAACCAGAGGTTGACCGCCACCACATCGTCGACGTGGATGAAGTCGCGCATCTGAGCCCCGGGGCCATAGCCGCCGTAGGCACCAAAGAGCTGCACCCGACTGTCCTTGAGGAACTGGTGGTACTGGTGAAAGGGCACGCTGGCCATACGGCCCTTGTGCTGCTCGCGCGGCCCGTAGACGTTGAAGTAGCGAAAACCCACCACTTGCGTGGCCGCCTTCGAAAAATCAGCATCCAGCTCGCGCCGCATGCGCTGGTCGAACAGCCACTTCGAGTAGCCATAGACATTGAGCGGCTTCTCGTGCTCGGGGCTTTCAATGAACCGGTCAGAGCCGCCGTAGGTGGCGGCCGAGGACGCATACAGCAGGCGAGCACCTTGCGCCTGGCAGCTTTCGAACAAGTCGCAGGACAAGCTGTAGTTGTTGTCCATCATGTACTTGCCGTCGGTCTCCATGGTGTCGCTGCAGGCACCCTCGTGAAAGACCGCTTCAACTTGACCGTACGCGCCTTCTGCAAACAACTCATAGAAGTCGTCGGCATCTACATAGTCGGCGATCTGCAAGCCCACCAAATTGCGGAACTTGTCGCCATCGCTGAGGTCATCGACCGCAATGATGTCGCTCACGCCCCGCGCGTTCAGTCCGGCAATCAAATTGCTGCCAATAAAACCGGCCGCCCCAGTGACGACGATTCTCATGATGAACGCTCCCCGACCGCTTGTGCAGATTTCATCGCGCCGCCCCCGTCTCAGTGGGCGCAAACAATTCGTCGTAGCTCACGCAGGCCGTGCCGAACTTGCCCACCACGATGCCGCCAGCCCGATTGGCCACCGGGACCGCCTGCCGCAAGGTGGCGCCGGCTGCCATCAGGGCCGCCATGGTGGCGATCACCGTATCGCCTGCCCCAGTCACGTCAAACACCTCTCGGGCCTGGGCTGGCACATGCAGCTGACCGTGCTCGTCAAACAGCGTCATGCCTTCCTCGCTGCGGGTGAGCAACAGCCCTTGCAGCTGCAGGCTCTGCCGCAGGGTCTGGGCCTTGCGTGACAACTCGTCTTCGCTGCTCCAGCGACCGATGACTTGCTCGAGCTCGGCCCGGTTCGGCGTGATCAGCGTGGCGCCGTGGTAGCGCGAATAGTCCGAGCCCTTGGGGTCAATCAGCACCGGCAGACGCGCTTGGCGGGCCTGTTCGATCATCAGGGCAATATGTGCCAGCCCACCCTTGCCGTAGTCTGAGAACAGCACCGCCTGATGCTGACCGTGTAGCTCGGTAAAGCGGGCGGTTTGCGTGGCCAGCACCTCGTGGTCCGGGGTGTTCTCAAAATCGAGTCGCATCAACTGCTGCTGCCGTCCAATGATGCGCAGCTTGACCGTGGTCCGCAGCGCGGCATCGCGGCCCAGACAGGGCACGATGCCGGTGCGTGCGACCAGCGCCTCGAGCTCGTGGCTGGCCTCGTCCTCACCCACCACGCTCAGCAGCGAGGCCTGGGCTCCCAGACTGACCACGTTGTAGGCCACATTGGCCGCCCCACCGAGTCTTTCCTCTTGTCGGGTCACACGCACCACCGGCACCGGGGCTTCGGGCGAGATGCGATCGACGGGGCCGTACCAGTAGCGATCGAGCATGACGTCGCCCACCACCAGGACGCGGGCCTGGGCAAGCTGTGTGGGGCTGGGGGTGTGCAGGGTCATAGCTCTTCGATGCGGCGGGCTGGGTAGCTGTCCCAGGCCTGGCAGCCCGGACAATGCCAGAAATGCTGTTTGGCCTCAAAGCCGCAGGCTGCACAGCGGTAGCGCATCAGCGGCGCGCAGGCCCGCTCGATCGCTCGGCCAGCAGCCTGCCCCTGCTCATCGCGCATCGGGGCTTCGCCGGCAAGCCATCGGTTGGCCGCTATCAGCGAGGGCTCGGTTTTGAGGTGTTGCACAAACCACTGCCGGGCTTGCTGCGGATCGGTCTCGAGCTGCGCGATGGCCTGCACCAGGTCGATGCTGGGCTGCTGGTGCTGCGCTTCAATGAGCACCTGCTGCACCCGGGCGCCCTCACCGGCTTGCTCGGCCAGCCGGGCCAGCAGGCCCGCTGCCAGCGGCAGGGCCTGCGGCGCCGCTTGAGGCAATTGCAGCAAGGTTTGCAGCGCCGCCTGGGTGTGACCCTGCTGCGATAACAACTGGGCCTGCTCGATGAGCGGGCGTGGTGATTGTGGCGCCAGTTCTCGCGCACGCTCTAGCATCTGCAGGGCCGTTTGCGGCTCTCCAGCAGACAAATGGGTTTGCGCTTGCTCGCACAAATAGTGCGCTTGGCGTGGCGCAAAGCTGCCGTGGCTGCTGCTTTCAAGGCGGGCGGCCACTGCGCTGGCTTGCGCCCAATCCCGAGAGCGCTCGTAGAGGGCCAGCAAGGCCAGTCGCGCGTCTTGCTC
>JACCDP010196830.1_pt1 | contig 11856 bp, 12 predicted proteins | sample 7445841 | NCBI WGS metagenome assembly JACCDP01 (sample SAMN15323441, study PRJNA562643) | freshwater metagenome | isolation source: river surface water | place: USA:Blue River Watershed | collected 2017-08-17
CGTGCCCATCGTCAAAGACGGTCAAGTCATTGGGGCGGTGGGTGTGAGCGGCGTCAAGTCCAACGAAGACGCGCAAATTGCCAAGGCCGGCATCGCAGCCATTGGCCTTTGATTCTGTGCCTCAGTAAATCAGCCTTTCGGGGCTGATTTCTTGCAGGATGGTGGTGGCGATTTCTTCAATGCTTTTGTGCGTGGTTGACAGCCAACGAATGCCCGCGCGGCGCATCATGGCCTCTGCCTCGGCCACCTCGTGGCGGCAGTTCAGCAAACTGGCGTATTTCGAGTCGGGGCGACGCTCGTTGCGAATTTCGCTCAAGCGCTCGGGCTGAATCGTCAAGCCAAAAATTTTCTTTTTGTGTGGCAACAATGCTGGTGGCAGTTGCTTGCGTTCAAAGTCTTCAGGAATCAGCGGGTAGTTGGCGGCTTTCAAGCCGTGTTGCATGGCCAGATATAAGCTGGTCGGTGTTTTGCCGCTGCGACTCACGCCCACCAAAATCACATCTGACAGCTCGAGGTCGCGGTTGAGTTGACCATCGTCGTGCGATAAGCTGAAGTTGATGGCTTCAATGCGGTCGTGGTATTCCTTGCTCTTGCTGGCGTCTGAAAAGCGACCAATGCGGTGGTTCGATTTCACGCCCAGCTCTGCCTCTAAAGGGTGCACAAAGGTGCCAAACATGTCCATCAGCATGCCTTTGCAGCCCTCTTGAATAACACCCAACACCTCCTCGTTCACCAAAGTGGTGAACACAATGGGCCGGCGCCCCTCGACCTCGGCGGTGTGATTGATTTGACGCACGGCTTGGTGCGCTTTGTCGACCGAGTCGACAAAAGGCAGACGAATGTGGCGGAACTTGAATTCGAACTGGGCAAGAATGGCGTTGCCAAAGGTTTCGGCGGTGATACCGGTGCCGTCTGAGACAAAGAAAACGGTGGGGTTGGGCATGAAAAACTTTCTACAATTACCCCATTATCCAAATTTCGCCATGCACACCTACCAACCCCTCGAACAACTACAAGATGGTCGTTGCGGCGTGGCTTCGCCAGTTTTAACTTTTGGAGCTTTCCCATGTCTGCACTTTTCAGCCCGACCGCCTTGGTCGTACCGTTTGAAAACCTGAGAATGACCGACGTCGAGGCAGTTGGCGGTAAAAACGCCAGCCTCGGCGAAATGATCTCGCAACTGCCCTCGGGCGTGCGCGTGCCCACCGGCTTTGCCACCACCGCCCATGCCTTCCGCCAATTTTTAGCCTTTGACGGCTTGGCCGACAAAATCAACGCCATCCTGGACGCACTCGACACCGAAGATGTGCGCGCCTTGGCCGAAGCCGGCGCCAAAATTCGCGCCATGGTGGAGGCCCAGCCTTTTCCTGCAGACCTCGACAAAGCCATCCGCGAGGCCTTCATCACTTTGTCATCTGGCAATACCCAGGCTTCGTTTGCGGTGCGCTCATCGGCCACGGCAGAAGATTTACCCGATGCTTCGTTTGCGGGTCAGCAAGAAACCTTTTTGAATGTGCATGGCATTGACGAAGTGCTGCACAAAATGAAAGAAGTGTTTGCCTCGTTGTACAACGACCGCGCCATCAGCTACCGCGTGCACAAAGGTTTTGCACACGCTGATGTGGCTTTGTCGGCTGGTGTGCAACGCATGGTGCGCTCTGACTTGGGCGCTGCTGGTGTGATGTTCACCATCGACACTGAATCGGGTTTTGAAGATGTGGTGTTCATCACCTCGAGCTACGGCTTGGGTGAAACCGTGGTGCAGGGCGCCGTCAACCCCGACGAGTTTTATGTGCACAAACCCACATTGAAAGCGGGCAAGCGTGCAGTCATTCGTCGCAACTTGGGTTCTAAGTTGATTCAAATGGAATTCAGCACACCCGAAGAGAAAAAAGCCACTGGCAAATTGGTCAAAACCACCGATGTGCCCACCGAGTTGCGCAACCGTTATTCACTCAACGATGCCGATGTCGAGCAACTCGCGCACTACGCCTTGGTGATCGAGCAACACTACGGCCGTCCGATGGACATCGAGTGGGGCAAAGATGGTGAAGACGGTCAGCTCTACATTTTGCAAGCGCGTCCTGAAACGGTGAAGAGCCAAAGCAAAGGCCAAGCGGAGTTGCGTTACAAACTCAAAGGCCACAGCACTGTGTTGGCAGAAGGCCGTGCGATCGGTCAAAAAATTGGTACTGGCCCCGTGCGTTTGGTGCACAACATCAGCGAGATGGACACGGTGCAAGCGGGCGACATTTTGGTTACCGACATGACCGACCCCAACTGGGAACCGGTGATGAAGCGCGCCAGCGCCATCGTGACGAACCGCGGTGGGCGCACCTGTCATGCAGCCATCATCGCGCGCGAGTTGGGCATTCCTGCGGTGGTCGGTTGTGGTGACGCGACCGAACGTTTGAAAGACGGCACCTTGGTGACGGTCAGTTGCGCAGAAGGCGACACTGGCTTCATTTACGACGGTTTGCTCGAGACCGAAGTGACCGAAATCAAGCGCGGCGAAATGCCCAAAATCAAAACCAAAATCATGATGAACGTTGGCAACCCACAGTTGGCATTTGACTTCTGTCAGTTGCCCAATGATGGCGTGGGATTGGCGCGCTTGGAGTTCATCATCAACAACAATATTGGTGTGCACCCCAAAGCCATTTTGGACTATCCCAATGTGGATGCTGATTTGAAAAAGGCGGTCGAATCTGTGGCACGCGGTCACGCATCGCCCCGCGCGTTTTATGTCGACAAAGTGGCCGAAGGTGTGGCCACCATTGCGGCTGCGTTTTGGCCTAAGCCTGTGATTGTGCGAATGTCAGATTTCAAATCGAACGAATACCGCAAGCTCATTGGTGGCAGCCGCTACGAGCCAGAAGAAGAGAACCCCATGCTTGGTTTTCGAGGTGCGGCGCGTTACATCAGCGAAGACTTCGGTGAAGCCTTTGCGATGGAATGCGAAGCCATGCAACGCGTGCGCACCGAGATGGGCCTCACCAATGTGCAAGTGATGGTGCCGTTTGTGCGCACCTTAAAGCAAGCTGAGCGCGTGACCAACTTGTTAGCTGCGCATGGATTGAAGCGCGGTGAAAATGACCTCAAGATCATCATGATGTGCGAAGTGCCCAGCAATGCGATCTTGGCTGAAGATTTCTTGCAGTTCTTCGATGGTTTCTCGATTGGTTCCAACGATTTGACCCAACTCACGTTGGGCCTCGATCGCGATTCAGGCCTCGAGTTGTTGGCCGCTGACTTTGACGAGCGTGACCCCGCAGTCAAAGCTTTGTTGAAAAAAGCCATTGGTGCTTGTTTGGCGCAAGGCAAATACGTGGGCATTTGCGGTCAAGGCCCGAGCGACCATCCTGACTTCGCGCATTGGTTGGCAGACGAGGGCATCAGCTCGATTTCGCTCAACCCTGACAGCGTGATTGACACTTGGCAATCGTTGGCATAACGGCTACCCAAATAACAACCAGTGATCGACTTGCATCTCAGGGGCAATCCTGAGATGCAAGAGCAGCTGAAACTGTTAAAAAGAGGGCCTGATGCAACCAGTGCCAATCCCAGACCACAAACCTTCTTCACCTCCCAAACTCAGCCGACGTGCATGGCTGAGCTTGGTGTTTTTTGTGGTGTTGACGGTGACCTCACTGACTGCTGCATGGTTTTGGCCAGATGCCACGTGGATGCACTTTGCTTGGGTCGCGCAAGCGGTGCCCGTGCTCTATGTGCTGCTGATGTGGTGGGGCAGCACGGACATGCAGGAGCCAGAAGATGGCATTTAAAGCATGGCGCTGGCGCTTGGTGATAGCCGGTTTGATGGGCTTGATCGTGCTCACGCTGTCGTTGTGGTTGGCCGATTTGATGGGGGTGTCCAAGGCCATTATCAACGGATTTTTCCTGGTGGTGTCCATAGTGGGTTATGCCACCATTGGGTTGGTCTGTCGCACCTCCAGCCCAGAAGAATATTACGTGGCTGGGCGACGTGTCAGCGCCCCTTTTAACGGCATGGCCACTGCCGCGGATTGGATGTCGGCAGCATCCTTCATCGGCCTCACGGGTTTGCTGCTGTCAGACGGTTTTGTGGGTGATGGTCACCATGCGGGCGGACTCGCTTACATACTGGGGTGGACCGGTGGTTTTTGTATTTTGGGGTTTTTGTTTGCGGCCAAACTCAATGCCTCGCAAGCCATCACCATTCCAGAGTTTTTAGGCCAACGTTTTCAAAGCACCACTGTGCGGTGGATTGCCGCATGGGGGGCTGTTTTGTGCTCCAGCATTTATTTGATCGCGCAAATTTATGGCATCGGTTTGGTGGCCTCCATGCTCTCTGGGCTCACCTTCGAGTTGGGCGTGTTTTTGGCGCTGGGCGGCATTTTGTTGTGCTCTTTTTTGGGAGGCATGCGAGCCGTCACCTGGACACAGGTGGTGCAGTCGGTGGTGATTGTGGCCACCATGCTGACGGTGGCGGTTGCTGTGTCCATGAAAACCCAAGGACACCCAGTGGCCTCAGTCGCGGCCCTCCAAACGCTGCAAGACTTGGTCAAAGTCGTGAAAAAAATCGAAACCGATCCTGCCGAGCAAACCACCCGAGAGGCCATCTTGAAGCGCATCAAGGCCTTGGACGATAAGATCACCGACCCCGTCAATGCACGTGCCATCGAGCGTCAAGTCATCGCCAAAGAAATTGTGCGTGCCAAAGAGGAGAGTGCACCTTTGCGTGACATTCACCGGCTGGAGTCCAACCCAGTTTGGCGAGAAACTGACATTGACCATCTGGTTCACATTTGGCGACAAGAACGTGAGCGCTTGGTGCAAACCATTCAGCACCCTGTGGGCTTTCAAGTGCCGGGCATGACGAGCTTCAACCAAGGTTGGGTCAACAGTTTGGCCTTGGTGTTTTGCTTGATGGTGGGCACGGCTGCACTGCCGCACATATTGGTGCGTTCTTACACCGCCAGCAGTCCGTCGCAGGCGCAGCGGTCTGTGGTGTGGGCTTTGTTTTTCATTGTTTTGGTGTATTTGTGTGCCTCGTCGTTGGCAGTGTTGCTCAAATCGTATGTGCTCAATGAACTGGTGGGGGCCCGGCTGGACCAGTTGCCCGATTGGGCGGACCAACTCAAGCTGCGAAAACTGGCGCTGTTGTCCATCACCGACCACAACCAAGATGGCGTGGTGCAATTTGCCGATATCCGTTTGGTCAACGACTACTTGATTTTGGCTGTGCCTGACATCGTGCATTTGTCGCCGGTGTTCACGGGTCTCATTGCTGCGGGTGCTTTGGCCGCCGCATTGTCTACCGCCGATGGTTTGTTGCTGACCATCTCCAATGCGATTTCGCAAGACATGTATTTTCAATCTGCAAAGAACAAGGTATCGCCATTGCGGCAAGTCATGTTGTCCAAAATTTTGCTGATGGTGGTCGCCTTGTTTGCGGCCTGGTTTGCCACCAATCGGCCGGTTAATATTTTGTTTTGGGTGGCCTCGGCGTTTTCTTTGGCGGCGGCCACTTTCTTTCCTGTGCTGTTGCTCGGCTTGTACTGGAAGGGGATGAGCCGGGCTGGCGCGGTGGCAGCCATGGTCAGTGGTTTGGCTTTGGCGCTGTACTACATCGTGACCAACCATCCGTGGGTGCAAATCCGTCTGGGGTGGTCGCCAGCTGACACCATTTGGTGGGGCATTGAGCCTGTCAGCGCCGCTGTTTTTGCCGTGCCATTGGGCCTTTTGGCAGGATGGGTGTTCAGCAAAGCACTGCCTAGCCAAAAGTTGCTATAATCATGGGCTTTCCCTTGCCGTCACTGCGTCAGACGCCGCAGGCGGCTTCTATCCACAAGGAGTGTCCATGCGTCATTACGAAATCATTTTGCTGATCCATCCGGATCAAAGCGAACAAGTGCCAGCCATGTTGGAGCGTTACAAAGGCATGATCACCGCAGGCGGTGGTGCGATTCATCGCACCGAAGACTGGGGTCGTCGCCAATTGGCCTACATGATCAACAAGTTGGCCAAAGCCCACTATATCTGCATCAACATCGAAGCCAATCAAGCTGTGATGGCTGAACTCGAACACGCGTTCAAGTTCAACGATGCCGTGTTGCGTCACATGACTGTTTTGAAGAAGAAGGCCGAAACCGGTCCATCTTTGATGATGCGAACAGTTGAGCGCGAAGAAGCGCGTAAAGCTCAGCAAGCTGAGTTTGCCGCCGCCTAACACCGATTGCTCAAGCGAGGAGTGAACCAGGTTGTTTTGACCGCTTGTATCGCAGAGGTTTCGACCATGCGTTACACGCCAGCCGGCTTACCCGCTCTTGATTTGCGACTCGAACACGCGTCACAGATTGAAGAAGCAGGGCAGCAGCGAGTTGTCAAAGCTAACCTCAAAACCGTCGCCTTAGGTTCTGTCGCTGAACGATTGGTTCAGCAACCCTTAGGCAGCGAGTGGCAGTTCACTGGCTTTTTGGCCTCACCCCGCAACAGCAAAAACGTTGTTCTTCATATTCAAAATTTTCAGTCAATTTCATAAGAGGCCCCAATCATGGCTACGTTCAAGAAATTCAACAAAGACAAGCGCCCCAAGCGCAACACCCAATCCTTGCTGTTCAAGCGCAAGCGTTTCTGCCGCTTCACCGTCACTGGCGTTGAAGAAATCGACTACAAAGATGTCGACACATTGCGTGATTTCATTGCTGAAAACGGCAAGATCATTCCCGCACGTTTGACTGGCACACGCGCCATTTACCAACGTCAGCTGAACACGGCCATCAAGCGCGCACGCTTCTTGGCTTTGTTGCCCTACAGCGACCAGCACAAGATCTAAGGAGAAACGACCATGCAAATCATTCTGCTCGACAAGGTCGTGAACCTCGGCAACCTCGGCGAAATCGTCAAGGTGAAAGATGGCTACGCACGCAATTTTCTGATTCCTTCTGGCCGCGCCCGTCGCGCCACCGAAGCGGCCATCAAAGAATTCGAAGCACGCCGTGCCGAACTCGAAAAAGCGGCTGCCGCCAAATTGGCCGAAGCCCAAGCCCAAGGCGAAAAGTTGTCAGGTACCACCGTCAAGCTGAGCCAAAAGGCCGGTGTGGACGGCCGTTTGTTCGGTTCCGTCACCAACTTCGACATCGCTGAAGAACTCAACAAAGCTGGCTACCCAGTGGCCAAAGCCCAAGTGCGTATGCCCACAGGCCCCATCAAGGTGGTTGGCGACAGCACCGTGAGCGTGGCTTTGCACACCGATGTGGTGGTGGACATCACCGTGGCTGTGTACGGCGAAACTGCTTAAGTCTCGCGCAGCGTTGTGCGGTTGTTGCTGATTTAGCCAGCCGTATCCAAGCTTGCAAATGAAAGCCGCTCTTCGGGGCGGCTTTTTCTTTGGTTTATCCCCGCATTTCCCCAGCCAACCCACGGTTTATCCACAGGGTTATCCCATGACTCACAGGCCATGTGAGCGTAGGATCATGGCTTTACAGGATCATTCATGTCTGCCGTGTTGTCCAGCCTCGAAACGGGCTTTTCTTCTGACCAACAAATTGCGCAATTGCGCATTCCGCCTCATTCGATCGAGGCTGAGTCGAGTGTGCTCGGTGGTTTGTTGCTCGACAACGGCGCGTGGGACCGTGTAGGTGATTTGCTGGTCGATGGTGACTTCTACCGTTACGAACACAAACAGGTGTTTGGTGCCATTGGCAGCTTGATCAATGCCAGCCGTCCGGCCGATGTGATCACGGTGTACGAACATTTGCAGAGCTTGGGCAAAGCCGAAGAAATTGGTGGCTTGGGCTACCTCAACTCACTCGCGCAATATGTGCCCAGTGCCAGCAACATCCGACGCTATGCAGAGATCGTGCGTGAGCGTTCTATTCTGCGCAAACTGGTGAGTGCCAGCGACGAAATCGCGACCAACGCTTTCAACACGCAAGGCCGTGCGGTGGCGCAAATTTTGGACGAGGCCGAACAAAAAATCTTCAACATCGGTGAAGAAGGTTCGCGCATGAAGCAGGGCTTTCAAGCCATGCCGCAGTTGGTGGTCAGCTTGCTCGATCGCGTGCAAGAAATGGCCGACAACCCCAACGACATCACCGGTGTGCCCACAGGCTTCTTTGATTTCGATCGCATGACTTCAGGCATGCAACCGGGTGATTTGATTGTGCTCGCCGCGCGCCCGTCGATGGGTAAAACAGCGTTGGCCATCAACATCGCCGAGCATGTGGCCTTGAACGAAGGCTTGCCCGTGGCTGTGTTTTCGATGGAGATGGGTGCGTCGCAATTGGCAGTGCGTATTGTGGGTTCGATTGGTCGCATTGACCAAGGCCATTTGCGCACCGGCAAGCTCACCGACGACGAATGGCCGCGTTTGACCGAAGCGATTGAAAAGCTGCGCAATGTGTCTTTGCACATTGATGAAACGCCAGGCCTCACCCCCAGTGAATTGCGTGCCAACGCCAGACGCTTGGCGCGTCAGTGCGGCAAGTTGGGTTTGATCGTGGTCGACTATTTGCAGTTGATGAGTGGCTCAAACAGCGATGGTGGCGACAACCGCGCCACCGAGATTGGTGAAATCTCGCGCGGTTTGAAAATGTTGGCCAAAGAACTGCAATGCCCTGTGATCGCTTTGTCGCAGCTCAACCGAAGTGTGGAAACACGCACCGACAAACGTCCCATGATGAGTGACTTGCGTGAATCGGGCGCGATTGAACAAGATGCTGATGTGATCATGTTCATCTACCGCGACGATTACTACAACAAAGACTCCAAAGAGCCCGGCGTGGCCGAGGTGATCATTGGCAAACAGCGTAACGGCCCCACTGGCACCGTGAAGCTGGCCTTCTTGAAGCCGCTGACCAAGTTCGAGAGCTTGGCCAGTGGTTACAACAACGGCGATTTTTAAAGCGACTTACTTCAGCTCAGAGCACATCGCTGGCAAAGTCAGCCAAGCGTGAACGCTCGCCGCGTGCCAAGGTGATGTGGCCCCCGTGTGGCCAGCCTTTGAAGCGATCGACCGCATAGGTCAACCCAGAAGAACCCTCTGTCAAATACGGTGTGTCGATTTGGGCCAAGTTGCCCATGCACACGATTTTGGTGCCGGGACCCGCACGCGTGATCAAGGTTTTCATTTGCTTGGGCGTGAGGTTTTGCGCTTCGTCGATGATCAAATATTTGTTCAAGAAGGTGCGACCGCGCATGAAGTTCAAGCTCTTGACTTTGATGCGGCTGCGAATCAATTCATTGGTGGCTGCACGGCCCCATTCGCCGGCGCTGGTTTCTGTTTTGGCCAGCACTTCTAGGTTGTCATCCAATGCGCCCATCCAAGGGCCCATTTTTTCTTCTTCGGTGCCAGGCAAGAAACCGATGTCTTCTCCCACGCTGACGGTGGCGCGGGTCATGATGATTTCGGTGTAACGGCGGTCATCGAGCACCTGTGTCAGACCTGCGGCCAAAGCCATCAAAGTTTTGCCGGTGCCAGCAGTGCCGGTGAGGGTGACGAAATCAACTTCGGGGTCGGTCAACAAATTCATCGCGAAGTTTTGTTCGCGGTTGCGTGTGCTCACGCCCCACACGGCGTTCTTCAAATTGGTGAAGTCTTTGAGCGTTTTGAGCACCACGGTTTTGCCGCGAATTTCTGTCACGCGGGCATACAAACTGGGCTCGCCAGGCGCTTCAAAATACACAAACTGGTTGATGTGCAAATCGGGCACGATGGGGCCGCTCAAGCGGTAGAAGGTTTGGCTGCCGCTTTGCCAGCTCTCCACCGATTTGGCGTGTTTGATCCAAAAATCTTGTGGCAAGGCGAGGGCGCCTGAATACAGCAGGTCGCCGTCTTCCAGCGTCTTGTCGTTTTGGTAGTCCTCAGCGGCGAGACCCAGGGCGCGGGCTTTGACGCGCATGTTGATGTCTTTGGACACCAACACCACTTCGCGCCCGGCGTGCTGCACGCGCAAGGCTTCTACTACGCCCAAAATTTGGTTGTCGGCTTTGCCTTGGGGCAAGCTGTCGGGCAGGGTGAAGTTGAGCGGCTGGGTTTGGAAGAACAATCGACCGCCCACTTCTTTGTGGCCGGTGGCATTGAGGGCGATGCCGGTGATGATGTCTTGGTTGTGCGTGGCCACCAAAGCATCGAGGGTGCGACTGGTTTGACGCGCGTTGCGGGCCACTTCGGTCATGCCTTTTTTGTGACCGTCCAATTCTTCGAGCACGATCATGGGCAAGAACACATCGTGTTCTTCGAATCGGAACAAGCACATGGGGTCGTGCATCAACACATTGGTGTCAAGCACAAACAGTTTGGCAGGACCTGTGCGTTTTGCTTTCTTGGGTGCTGCTGCTGTGCGCGTGCCTTCATTTTTGCTGGAAGGTTTGCTCTGGGGCTTACGCGATGCTGCGGCTTGTGCATTGAACTCAGGGCTCAACATCTCTTGCACCACCTCGCCACCCCCGGTGCGGTCAAAGCTGTCGATGGAGGCGTGTTGCGCGGTGCGCTCTAGGCGTTCGGATTGCTCGGTGGGGCGACGCGCGCTGCGCGACTTGGCGGGGGCATCAAATGCTTCGGTGTTTAAAAGTGCGGCGCGTTTGGTCGGAGCGGGTGGCAGTGGCATGTGATGCTAAGAAGGGTGGTTGAGAGAAAAACATGACAAAACGCACGCTGGTGCGTCAAATGAGTGCTTGCAAAAGCGAAAAAGCCGCCCTGTGGCCAAGGCGGCTTTTGTTTGAAACTTGTTCGCTTCTGTCAACATCTTGGGGCGACTATAACCGAGCCCTATGACAGTTTTATGAGCGCTAGAAAATTTTTAACTCGGGGTTTTTCCCCGGATGCGAGGTGTTAACCGCCAGCTTTTTTGAGGGCTTTGACAGCTTTGAGGACTTCGTCCACATGGCCAGGCACTTTCAAGCCGCGCCACTCTTGTTTGAGCAGACCATCTGAGCCAACTAAAAAGGTGCTGCGCTCAATGCCCTTAACTTTTTTGCCGTACATGATCTTGTTTTTGACCACGCCAAACATGTGGCACATTTTTTCTTCGGTGTCAGCGATCAATTCGAAGGGCAGTTCGAGTTTGGTTTTGAAGTCGTCGTGTGACTTCATGTTATCGCGCGAGACACCAAACACCACTGCACCGGCTTTTGCAAAGTCTTTGTACTTGTCGCGAAACTGCATGGCTTCAGTGGTGCAGCCAGGGGTGTTGTCTTTGGGGTAGAAATACAGCACCAACATGTTGCCGGCATGCGAGGTGTTGCTGACCTTCACGCCGCCTGTGGCATTGGCTTCGAATTCGGGGAGGGGTTTGTTGACAACGATGGCCATGGCGCTCTTCAGGTGTGACAGTTCAATCGGCCGTTTGTCTCGGGGCGACTGTCTAGACGCCCCCAACGGCAACCCATTATTTTAACCCATCTCCACCAGCAAAGCCGCCGCCACCTTTCGCCCCTCGCCAGCCAGTATGTTGTAGGTGCGGCAAGCGGCTTGCGTGTCCATGGTCTCAAAGCCAATGCGCCTTTGCATCAACCCAGCCACCCACGCTGGCGGCACAAAGCGCAGCTGTTGACCACTGCCAAAGATGATCAGCTCGACATCGAGTTTTTCAAGCGGCGCAAAGTGTTCGGCGGTGAGGTCTGCAAAGCTGCTGCAAGACCAGTTTTCGCGCAAGCCTTGCGAGGAAATCAGCACGCTGTGGCTGATCTTCTCGCCCTGAATGGCGATCCAGCCGGGGCCGTAGCCGGTCACGGACTGGGTGTCAATGCGATCAGGTTGTAGTTTCATGGGGAGATTGTGGCTTTGAAATAAGAAAAAAGGGCGCGATCTGTGGTCAAATTATAGGTTTTCACCCCGTAAAAGCGCCCTCGGAGGGACTTTGAAAACCATTC
>JACCDP010185665.1_pt1 | contig 11855 bp, 9 predicted proteins | sample 7445841 | NCBI WGS metagenome assembly JACCDP01 (sample SAMN15323441, study PRJNA562643) | freshwater metagenome | isolation source: river surface water | place: USA:Blue River Watershed | collected 2017-08-17
AATGCGGGGGTGCTCATGACGGCGGGGTTACGCCTTCAGACCGTGCAGGTTGGCCATGGAAATGCCAGACAACATTGCGCCGGTGACCCCCAGGAAACCCTGGTCCGTGCCGATGAGGAACAGGTTCGCGAGGTCGGTCCGGCCGTCGCGTCGCTTGACGGTGGCCCCGTAGATCGCGCCGTTGAGGTGACCGGTGAACTTGCGCACGGTGCGCGGGGTGAAGACGTCGGTCGACGTCAGCGCGGCGTCATGCGCGGCGTCCGTGACGGCGGGCAGGTGCGCCCGGGCGACGCGGTTGAGGCGGCCGCACCACTCCTGCTTGCGCGCCTGATACTCGGCTTCGGGCAAGGCGCACCAGGCGTCGTGATTGGCCAGCGAGGTGACCCGCAGCCAGCCTTCGTCCAACGCCCTGCCCTCCCCATACTGATAGTTGTTGGGGATGCAGACCACGCCCGAACGCGGGTCGACGAGCCCTTCGGGCGCACGGTAGCTGAAACGCTCGTCGTCGCAGAAGAAGACGATGGTATCCTGCCAGCCGAAACCGGCGAAGGCAGCGGCATCATACGTCGCGATCGTCTCGGCGTAACCGAGGCGGCCGATCTCGGCGGCCGCGGCCGCAGGCGGAGCGTCCGAACGCAGGCGCATCGTCTCGACGGCGCCAGCCGAGGAATAGACCGCCTCCGCGGTGACCTCACTGCCGTCATCAAGCACGAGCGCGGCGGCGCGGCCGGCGCGCACTTCGATGCGCGTCACGCCGCACTTCATGCGGCGCTCGACGCCATGTTCGCGGCAACGGTCGGTGAGCAGACGGATGACCTGACGGACTCCCACGAAGGGACGGGCGAAACCTTCGCGGAAAAGGGAGCGCCACATCACGGCGAACTGCGAGACTTCGATGTCATCCTCCAAGGCGCTGCCGTAGAAACACGTCGGCAAGAGGAGCATGTCGCGTAGCAACGGGTCGCCGAGCCTTTCGTCGAGCAGCGCGCGGGCCGAACCGCCGTGGGCCTCGAGCGCGGCCTCGTCGAGCCCGGTGATCCAGGCGTCGAGCGCGCGGAAGCGATCGGCCGAGCGGGGGAACTCCCGGGCCACGTCGGCCAACATGTCGTCGAAATTATTGTTCAGCCGCAGGTTCTTCCCGGCCATGGCCACGCGGGAGCCCAGCTGCGGACAGAGGTCGAGCTCTTCGCGACGGATGCGCAGCTGCCGCATCAGCTTCACCAAGGGAGCGCCCTTGGCGCCTTCGGGGACCCAGTTGGTCAGCGCGTGCAGGCCGACGTCATACTTCCGCCTGCCGCGGGCGTAGAACGAATTGAGGCCGCCGGGGGCGTTATGCCGCTCCAGCACCAGCACCTTGCGGCCGAACATCCCCAGGCGCACGGCGGCGGCGAGCCCGGACATGCCCGCCCCGATGATGACGGCGTCGTAATGTGCGGCGGTGGACACGGGGCTAATGTCGGGGAAGCGCGGGCCGGGTCAAGCGACGCCCTCAGGGGGTCGTGATGCGCAGGACCTCTTCCGCGGCCTGCGTGACCTGCTGGGCCGAGATCCGGCCCAGCGCGCGGTCCATGCGGGCGAGATACTCGGCGCGCGGCTCGCCGTCGAACATCGTGGTGTCGACGCGGACGACCCGGTGCACGGCGCCCCAAGGACGCGCGCGCGCATAGTCGGAGGGGCCGAAGACGCCGACGACCGGCGTGCCGACCGCCGCCGCGAGCTGCAGCACCGACGAGTCGGCGCCCAGGAACAGGCGGGCTTCCTTGATGAGCCGGGCCAGTTGCGCGAAACGGAGCCGGCCGCCGGTCGACATCGCCACGGGACCGATCAGCCCGCAGAGGGCTTCGGCCATGATCCGCTCGGCGCCGCCGGGGCCGGCGGAGACGACGATGCGTTCGACCGCGCGGGAAGCGACGAGCTCGCGGGCCACCGTGGCCCATTTGTCGATCTCCAGGATACGCTCCGGCCGGGTGGCGCCCGGATGGATGACGGCGAAACGCCCTTCCTCGAGCATCATCCCGTGCTCCTGCATGCGCGAAGGCGCGAACCACATCGCCGGCGTCTCGGCATGGAACCCGAGGACCCGCGACATCACCTCGTGGTCACGGGCGGCCTCATGCGGATCGACGGCGGCTCCGAAGACCTGCTGATGCATGAAGGGCCGCAGATAGAAAGGCGCGTGTCCGCCGCAGGCGCGGACGGCGGCGCCGCTGAGGGCCACGAGGCGGTCCGCCAGCGGATGCCCGCCGAGGGCGATGGCGTAATCGAACCGTCGCCGGCGCAGCCGGGAGAGCAACGCCAGGAGCGAGCCGTCGGCGCCGAAGCCGATGGTCTCGACCACGGCGGGACAACCCTCGAGGGCGGCCTCCGCGCCCGGCGTGGTGACGAAGGTCACCTGCGCGCCGGGATGGCGCTCGCGGATCGTCCGCAGACCCGCCGTGGCGGCCAACGCGCCGCGCAGTCCGGTGAACTTGACGACCAGCAGGCGCATCAGCCCAGGTCCTTGGACTGGTTGTCCCAGAGGCGACGGAACAGCTCCGAAGAGGCGTAGACCTGTTCGCGCGGGCCGTCCGCCACGATGCGCCCGCCCTCGAAGACGAGCACGCGCCCGACGTCGCGGATGGTGCTGAAACGATGGGCCACGATCAGCGTCGTGCGCCCCTTCATCAGGAGGGCGAGCGACTGCTGGATGCCGCGCTCGGTGTCGGTGTCGAGCGCCGAGGTGGCCTCGTCAAGGATGAGGACCGGGGCGTCCTTGAGGAAGGCCCGGGCGATGGAGACGCGCTGACGCTGGCCGCCGGACAGGCGTCCGCCGCGCTCGCCCACCTTGGTGTGAAAGCCTTCCGGCTGGGCCTCGATGAACTCAAGCGCGCCGGCGAGGCGCGCGGCCTCGCGGACCTCGGCGTCGGTCGCGGCGGGCCGACCGAGGCGGATGTTCTCGAGGATCGATTCGTTGAAGAGGACGGGCTCCTGGGAGACCAGGGCGATGTTCGCGCGGAGGTCGGCCTGACGGACGGAACGCAGGTCCTGGCCGTCGATGCGGATCACGCCCTGCTGAGGGTCGAAGAAGCGCGGCACCAGGTTGACGAAGGTGCTCTTGCCCGCGCCGCTGGGACCGACGAGCGCGACGGACTGGCCGGCAGGGATGCGCAGGGTCACGTCGGCGAGGACCGGGTCGGCGCCGTAACCGAAGCTCACGCCGACGAACTCGAGGTCCCCGCTGACCCGTGCCAGCGGACGGGCGTCGGCCCCATCCGCGACCTCGACCGGGGCCCGCAGGATCTCCTCCAGGCGAGCCAGGCCGGGGGCGGCCATGCTCAGGCGGCTGGTGACGTTGCCGAGCCGCTTCACGGGGCCGTAAGCGAAATAGAATGCGACGATGAGCGAAAGCAGTTCAGGCAACGTGAAACCGTTCATGGCGCCGAAGCCGATGGCGGCGGCGATGCCGGCGGCGGCCGTGAGTTCGATGAGCGGCGACAAGGCCTTCTCGTAACGCACCAACTTGCCTTGGATGCGCAGGCCTTCGCGGCTCGCCGCGTCGAAGCGACGCCCCTCCCGCTCCTGCAGGCCGTAGGCCCGGATTTCCCGGGCCGACTGCAGGTTCTCGACCGCGATGCCGTTCAGGTCGGAAGAAGAGGTCAGCCCCTGATACGTGCGGGTCTGGATGCGGCGGGCGACCGTCCGGACGAGCAGCACCGCCGCCGGCACGACGAGCAGGCAGGCGAGGAACCAGAAGCCGCTGTCATGCGAGACGCACACCCAGACGACGTAGCCGAGGGCGAAGACCAAGGTCAGCGGCTGGACGATCAGGTCATTGGAGACGTCGACCAGCACGAGGCGGACGGAGTTGGCGTCCGTGATCAGCCGGGCCAGCAGGTCGCCGACGGAATACCTGCCGAAGAAACCGAGGTGCATCTGCTGCAGACGTCCGAAGACGTCGCGGCGCACGGCTTCGATCACGCGCAGGCCGGCGAGGTTGAGCAGGTAGGTCGAGAAGAACTCCCCGAGTCCGCGCACGAGCATGACGGCCGGCAGGAAGGCGACCGCGAAGGCCATCTCGTAACCCTTCGGAAGATAAAGGAGGGCGCCGCCGCCCAGCTGCTCCGGCCAGGAAAGCAGCGGCGCCGCTCGCGCGGCCTCGTCGCCGAAGACCGCGGGCAGGACCTTGCCCATCAGGAAGGGCAGCCCGAAGGCGTTGGCGGCCGCGAAGACCACGGCCGAGCACAGCGAGAGGGCCAGCAGGAGCCGGCTCCCCTTGAGGTAAGGCAGATAGAGCTGGTAACGGCCTCGGAACACGCCCCCAGCGTGGCGAACGGGGGGCGGGGAGGAAACACCAAACCTCGGCTATTTCTTCTTCGGGAAGGCGACCGAGAACGCGATGGCCAAGGCCAAGGTGAACCCGATGACCGCGAGCGAAAGCTCCGTGGGGAAATGGACCCGGCCGTGGTCGACGAAACGCGCCGGCATCCAGGCGGCGAACTGACCGGCGGGCTGACCCAGGCCGGCCACCCACGGCAGGATCATCTTGAGGCCGATGAACACCAAAACGAAGGCGAGCGCCGGCTTGAGGAACCGGAAATACTGCATGAAACCGGCGAGGGCGAAATACATGGATCGCAGGCCCATGATCGCGAAGATATTCGAGGTGAAGGCGATGAAGCGTTTCTCTTCGATCGACAGGGTCGGCGGCATGATGCCGAGGACGGCGGGAATGGAGTCGATCGCGAAGATGAGGTCGGTGCCCTCCACGACGATCAGGACCAGGAAGAGCGGGGTGAAGCGGCGGACGCCGTCCTCCTTGACCCAGAACTTGTTGCCATGCAGCTGCGGAGTGAGCGGGAAGAACTTCCGGGCGACCTTGACGAAGAGGTTCTCGTCCATGCCCTTGCCTTCGTGCTCGTCGCGGGAGAGGGCCAGCTTGATGCCCGTGAACAGGAGGAACGCGCCGAAGATCGGCAGCAGCCAGGTGAAGCTCTCGACGGCCGCGACCCCCGCGATGATGAAGATCGCCCGCATGGCCACGGCGCCGATGATGCCCCAGAACAGGACGCGGTGCTGGAGGTGGTCCGGGATCTTGAAGTGGGCGAAGACGAGGATGAAGATGAACAGGTTGTCGACCGAGAGGGCCAGCTCCAGGACATAGCCCGCGGCGAACAGCTGGGCGTCCTCCGCGTCGAAAGCGGAAATCAGGAAACCGAAGCCGACGGCAAGGGAGACCCAGACGACGCACCAGGCCACCGCTTCCTTGAAAGAGGGTTTGTGGTCGGTCTTGTTGAAGACCCCGAGGTCCAATGCCAGCATGCAGACGACGAAGCCCAGGAAGGCCACCCAGGCCCAGCCGGGGATCTCCAAGTGGGCTTTAGCGAGGACGGGCAGGAGAAAAGCCATACCCAAGAACTTGGCCCTATCCTCAAGGAGTCAAGCCCACCCGCCGATGCGGGCTTGCCCGACCCGCGATCAGCCGGCTAAATGACTCCAGCGTTCCCGTAGTTCAACGGATAGAACATTGGTTTCCTAAACCGAGGATGTGGGTTCGATTCCCGCCGGGGACAGCGCCGCGCCAGACTGGCTTCAATTGCCCTTGAGCCGATAGCCTTGGACGCGGGTGTCGGGCGAGCGGCGATAGACGTCGTCGACGTCCTTCAACGGCATGAGCGTCCAAGGCGCCAGGATGCTTTCCCCGTTCTTGGTGAGGACGATGTCATCGGCGATCTGGACGCAGGTATGCAGGCCTTCGCCACGGTCGAGGAAGCACAGGACGTCGCCGAACTTGTAAGGCGGATCGACGGCGACATAACCGGACAGCAGGTGCTGGGAGGCCTTGGCGCTGTCGAGGTAGAGGTCGTTCGGCTCCTCTTCGAAGAAATTCAAGGAAGTCCAGTGGCAGTCCGGCAGCCGTCCCTTAAGACCCATCGAGGCGGTGGGGAAGGTATAGATGCGCCGCCGGGCGAGAGTAGGCAGGAACTGGGTCACGTCGACCAGCTGCGGGGCCCGGCGTCGGGTGATCGCGACAAGGAAAGGCGCCCGTTCGGCGTTCAACCGGCCGGCGCTCCAATAATCGATGAACGTCGCGCGGCCGTCCTTGAGCGGGAGCTTGAGCTCGACGAGCAGGCTGCGCACGCGCGTGACGGTGCGAAAGACGGCGGCGACCTCTTCCGAATTCTTCGCGAGGGTGAGCAGGGCCTGGATGTCGCTGAAGACCAAGGCAGCTCCCCGGCGCCAGAGGAGCTTGCGCATCAGTTCCTTCTGCGGCTGGCTGATGTCGGTGTCGTCCAGCCAGTCGTCGACGTCCCCGCCCTGGATGAAGACGGGGTCGCGGTGATATTCGTTGGCTTCCGATTTGGCGAGCTCGCGGTAAAGGGCGGAGCGGGCGGACTGGCCCATCGCCACGAGGTCCTCCACCTTCGGCAGGACGACGACGTTGTTGCCGCTCGCGACGACCTGCGTCGGGCTCAGGAGCCGGCCGATGACCTCGTCCGGCAGGCCGGCCTTGACCATGAGCTCACGCACGCCCCTCTCGGTGGTCTGCTCGAAAGTCCAACGGGTCACCGAGGTCGGCTTGGCGACGACCGCGAGGATGTTGTCCGGAGGTTCGAGGTAGACCGTACGGACCTGCAGGTCGCCCCATGGTCCGGGCTTGGTCGTCCAGACGGGCTCCGCGGCGGCGAGACCGGCCACGCCGGCGCATAGGCAGGCGGCCAGACCAAGGGAGAGTGATGACCGTAAGGACACAATGTTTTAACATCGGTAAAACGCCCAAGTTCCAACAAAATAATCCGTGCCGGCGCAGAAGTCCGCCGCCGGAGGATTCGCATTGTAGTGCCGTGGCTTCCTCCGCAGGGATAGGAGCGACTCCTTCCCGTGACCCGACCCAAAGCCAAGAAGCCCGCGCCCGCCCGCCGAACCGCCAAGTCCGCCGGTCGGCGCGGCGCCAAGCCGACGAAGCGACAGGCGGACGCCGCTTCGACGTCCACGCCCGAAGCCGCCAAGGCCCAGCCCAACCAGCGGATCGGCGTCCTGATCGACGCGGACAACGTCTCCCACCAGCACCTCCCCACCCTGCGCCGCTTCATCGGCGAGACGGCCATCGCCGCCGCCCGCGCTTACGGCGACTTCCAAGGCCGCCTCAGCGGCTGGCGCGCCGCCGCCCAGGAATGGGTCGAACTCGAACTGGTCGACCAACGCAGCTACACGCCCGGCAAGAACGCCGCGGACATGCGGCTGACGATCGACGCCGTGAAACTGATGGCCGGCGCCAATCCGCCGACGACCCTGATCTTCGTCACGAACGACAGCGACTTCACGCCGGTGGTCGAGGACGCCAAGCGCCTCGGCGTCCGGATCATCGTGATGGGCGAACGCACCCACAAGGCCCTCCGCTCCACGGCGCACCATTACCTCAACCTTTCCGAACTACGCGCCCGGATGGACGACGAGCAGGCCGCCAAGTCCGACCCGCGCAAGGCCCTCGCCCTCCTCGCCCAGGCGCTCCGCGTGCTGACCCCGAAGAACAAGGAAGTCGGCGCCCTGCTCGATCAGTTCGAGAAGATGCTGCCCGACCTCCGCTTCGCCGACGCCCCCCGCGCGCAACACGAACCCGGCCCCCGCCGCGAGGCCCGTGAGCCCCGTCCGGAACGGGCCCAGCGCGAGCCGCGCCCGGCCCGCGAACCGCGCGCACCCCGCGAGCCGCGTCCTCAGCAGGACAACTCCGGCCAGGATTACCGCGACCGCCCGAACCTCACCTCCGCCCAGCAGGCCCAGGGCAAGGCCGAGGCCGACCAACGTCGCGCCCAGCTTCAGCAGCGTCAGGACATCATCGACGCGCTTGTCGACGTCGCCACCGGCCTCGCCCCCGAGGGCGAATGGCTGAAGGTCGAAGTCATCAAGAAGTTCCTCCTGCAGGAACACCCTGGCCTCGAGGCCAACGCCCCGCGCTACGCGAAATTCTACCGCATGCTCGAGGATACCGGCCGCTTCGACGTCCAGCTCCAGGGCTCGACGGTGATGGCCCGCCTGAAGGAGTAAGCCTTACTTCCCGATCGTCCGGACAAGGAAGTCGAGCGTCGCCGCGGTAAGGTCGGACTGGTCCGACGCGCTGCCGACGTCGACGCCTCCGATCACGCCCGTCCGCTTCCAGCCTTTGCCCTTGGGATGCAGGTCGAAGGTGTGCGGAGCGCCGTCGACGACGATGTATTCGTGAGGCACCTTCGCCGCACGCAAAGCCTTGGCCATGGCGTCGGATTGAGCGATATCGACCGTGGTGTCGGCGGTGCCATGGAGGATGAGCACCGCGGGGTCCTGCGGGTCGCACTGATTCTCCGGCAGGTAAGCCGCCTGGTCCGCGGCGGAGACGCCGGGGACGACGCCTTTGCCGTGCTTGGAGAAGTTCACGACGCCATACATGTCGATGACCGCGGAGACCTTCGCCGATACCCTGGCCTGCGGATCGCCGCCCGGGCCGGTCCTGTCATCGGACAGGCCGACCATCAGCGCGAGGTAGCCCCCGGCCGAACCGCCCGCGACGGCGATGCGATCCGGGTCCAGCCCGAGGGCGTCCGCATTGGCCCGCATCCAGCGGACGGCGTCGCGGCAATCAGCGATGTTACGAGGCCAGACGCCGGGCTTGTCCTTCGCGCCGAGGACATAATTACAGCTGACGACGACATAGCCGGCGCGGGCTAGGTCGGCGCTGACGCTGGCGGAACGATACTCCGCTTTGTCGCCGGCGGAGAAACCGCCTCCATGGATGAACAGGACGCCGGGGCGACGCACCTTGAAGTCGCGGCCCTTCTGGACGTACAGGTCAAGGCGCTCCGGCCGGCCCGCCGGCAGGAACGTCAGGTTGCTCAGCCGGAAAACCGGATTCGGCATCTCCATGGTATAGACCATCGACATCGCCTTGGCATATCGTGCGGGCAGGTCGCTCAGCTTATCCGCGCCGGGGACGCCCAGTTCGTAGATGCGCAGCTTCGCGGCGGGATCGGCGGCGAAGGCGGTGGCGGCGGCGAGCAGCAGGAGAAGCAGACGCATGAAGGGCGGGGTAGGAATTTCCTACCCCGCCCTTGAACGCAGTCAACGCGTCAGCGCGAGGCTCAGGACAGCGCGTGGGCGTAGCCGTCGACGATCGCCTGCAGCGACGCCTCGACGAGGTTTTCGCTGACGCCGACCGTACCCCAGGAGGCCTTGCCGTCGGAGGAACGGATGACCACGCGGGTCTTGGCGGCGGTGCCGTCGGCACCGCCGAGGATGCGGACCTTGTAGTCCACGAGGCTGACCTTCGCCAGCTTCGGGAAGGACTTCACGAGGGCGGAGCGCAGGGCCTGATCGAGGGCGTGCACCGGGCCGTCGCCTTCGGCGACCGTGAGAGTCTCTTTGCCGGCGATGCCGAGGCGGACCACGGCTTCGCAGTAGGCCGAACCCTTGGCGCCGCGCGCGGTGACGTGATACGAGGCGACCTCGAACGGCGCGGTCTTGGTCTTGCCGAGATGGCGACGGAGCAGGAGCGCCAGCGACGCTTCGGCGTCTTCGAAGCTCCAACCGCCGTGTTCGAGCTTCTTCAGTTCGTCGAGCGCGGTGGCGGTGGCGGGCGAGTCGCGGTCGAGGTCGATGCCGAGGGACTTCGCCTTGAGGACGATGTTGCTACGGCCGGACTGGTCGCTGACAAGCACGGTGCGCTCGTTGCCGACCACCGTCGGATCGACGTGCTCGTAGGCGGCGGAGAACTTGCGGACGGCGTCCACGTGCGTGCCGCCCTTGTGCGCGAAGGCCGCGGTGCCGACCCAAGGGCGGCGCGGATCAGGAGCGAGGTTGGCGACGCCGTCGACGAAGCGGGAGAGGCCGGCGAGGCCCTTGAGCGAGGTCGAGGAGACGCACTTCCAGCCGAACTTCAGCTGGGCACAGGGGATGACGGCGGTGAGGTCGCAGTTGCCGGTGCGTTCGCCGATGCCGTTGACGGTACCCTGGACATGCGAGGCGCCGGCTTCAAGGGAAGCGAGGGCGTTGGCGAGCCCGAGACCGGCGTCATCGTGCGTGTGGATGCCCACGGGCGTCTTCTTGAGCGCGGCGAGGGCGGCGCGGGTGGCCGCGGCGACTTCCGAAGGCAACGAACCGCCGTTGGTGTCGCAGAGGACGACGCGGTCGGCGCCTCCGGCGACGGCGGCCAGCATGGAGGCGATGGCGTAGGCGGGATCGTCTTTCCAGCCATCGATCGCGTGCTCGCAGTCGTAGACGACCTCGCGGCGATGGGACTTCAGGAAAGCGACCGTGTCGCGGATCATCTCGAGGTTCTCCTCGGGCGAGCAGCGGAGCACCTCGCGGACATGCAGGGCGGAAGTCTTGCCGTAGATCGTGACGACCGGGGTGTCGACCTCGAGCAGGCCGCGGACCTGGGCGTCTTCGGAGGCGCGCACGCCCTTGCGGCGGGTCGAACCGAAGGCCGCCAGCTTGGCGTGCTTGAACTTGATCTTCTTCGCGCGGGCGAAGAACTCGACGTCGCGGGGGTTGGAGCCCGGCCAGCCGCCCTCGATGTAGGTCATGCCGAAGCGCTCGAGCTCGGCGGCGATGCGCAGCTTGTCATCGACGGAGAAATGAATGCCCTGCCCCTGCGAGCCGTCGCGGAGGGTGGTGTCATAGATTTCGATGGAGCGTGCCATGGTGGTGTGGGTGGGAAGGAGGTGTAAAGGGAGGGGGCCGTTCCGGGCGCCGCGGAACGGGGAGTCGCCCGTCGGGCGTTCCGTTCAGCGGGCTTAGCGCCCGATGAGGGTAATAATCGCCGGAATGATGGCACGACCGTCCGCGGAGCGGAGGGAGGTCGAAGACTGGGCCAGGGATTCCATGACGAGAGCCCTGACTCCAAGGGCGCGGGCTTGGAGAGTCAAAGGCAAAGGAGCCCGAAGCGGGTCGATGCTCGCCAAAAGGCTTATAAAGTGCCACTAATGGGCTCATGCGCCACCTCGCCGCCCTCCTTCTGCTCGCGGTCGGCGTCGTTCCCGCCTTCGCCCAGTGGCAGGTGTTCGCGGAGAAACTCCCGAAGCCCGGCACCTGGGCGACCTATCGCATGGAGACGATCAAGGCGGGCCGCGAGCCCTCGGTCGCCACGCTGCGCTTCTCGGTCCAGCCGGGCCGGGAGGTCGACGGCCGGCCTCATGTCTGGTTCACCGTCGAGCCGGTGATGTGGCTGGGCTCCCGCGAACGCGCCCCGCTCAGCCTGCTCGTACGCCCCGACATGGACCGCGCCCTCGCCAGCCGTCTGATCGAGAACTCCGCGGAGATCGTCTTTTCGAATCCGATGAAAGGCGCGTACCATATGACCCGCGAGGATATCGCCTGGGTCTCCGACTGGGCGAAACTGACTTACGCCAGCGACCTCACGCCGGACACGCCTTCGACGGAGACGGTCGAAGCCGCCGGCCAGGCCCGGGCCTGCGAACGTCTGCGCATGCTGGCGACGACCGTCACCGACCCGCCCATGGTCTCGAAACAGGTCCTCACATTCAAAGGCACCGTCTGGCGCGACGCGTCCGTGCCCTTCGGCGTGGCGAAGGCCGAATGGACCGAAGAGACGACCAAAGGCTCGGAGACCAAGAGCGACACGAAGAAACTGACCCTCCTCGACAGCGGCTGGGAGGCACCGTCCGCAGACCCTCTCGACCGTGGCCGGACCTTCTCGGTCTGGCGCCTGATCTTCAACCGCTGAGGCGTCAAAAGGACCAGCCCACCCGGGTCGAATCGGATGGGCTGGCGTTAAATGGTGGCCTGAGTCGGAATCGAACCAACGACACGACGCTCTTCAGGCGTCTGCTCTACCAACTGAGCTATCAGGCCAATCAACTGGACATTCAGAAGGACAAAGCCCCCCT
>JACCDP010765173.1_pt1 | contig 11855 bp, 9 predicted proteins | sample 7445841 | NCBI WGS metagenome assembly JACCDP01 (sample SAMN15323441, study PRJNA562643) | freshwater metagenome | isolation source: river surface water | place: USA:Blue River Watershed | collected 2017-08-17
GCAATGGTTGGAATTTATACCTTGTATCGCCCAATAGAAAGTTGGTATCAACCAAAAAACAAAATAATCAAGTATTTTTGGCAAGGAACGGCAGTAGGTTTTGCAGCGCAATGCATGACAGTTCCACTTACACTTTACTATTTTCATCAATTTCCGAATTATTTTGCAATCGCCAATTTAGGTCTGATGGTTGTTTCCGGGTTGGTTCTCGGTTTAGGAATTGCTTTGTTCGCTCTTCACTTTATTCCACTAATAGGAAAATTAACTGGTTTCCTTTTGATGATTTCAATTGCGGGAATGCTTTGGTTTATTCAGTGGGTAGAGCATTTACCAGGAGCAGTGGCTTATGGATTTAACTTACCATTCATCCTTGTTCCGATTATTTCTTTTCTCACGTTCTTACTGGTTAAAATCACTTCGAATCGATTGATTTGGAAAATTACAGCTGTTTCTTTTTCAATCTCCCTTATTTTAGTTATTTATTATAGATGGAATTCGCTAAACGACAGTCACATTTGTGTTTTGAATCAAAATAAATTATCGCTAATAATTAAAAGTAAAAATCAACTAATTTGTCTTTATAATGATGATATTCAAAACCTTAATAATATTAAATTCACAGCTGAAAGTTATTTAAAATGTTTTCCGGGGGAAATTCAATATTATTCTTTCAAAGATAAGAATGTTGATCTCGAAATTTCAAAACACAAACTAAATATAAAGAAAGTAAATTCTGATTTCGTTCTTAAGTTTGATAATCAGAAAATCCAGATCATTCATTCAGAGAAATCGACGAACAAAAAAACAGACAAAACTTATTTTATGCCCTGGATCGAAAATTCAAAATCACTCAACAAAGGTGCTATCATTTTACCTTTGAACTCCTGAAAAAATAGTTACTAAATTCAAAATCTTATATTTGTCAAAGATTATGCGTTTTATCTCACCAAAAGATTGTAAAAAAAGGTTGGACAACAATGAAGTTTTAGTAATTGACATTCGTGAACCTTATGAATTTGAAGCTTGTAATGCCGGTTTTAAAAATATTCCGATGGCAGAATTAACTGTAAAAACAGAAAATCTTTCATCAGAAAAAGACAATGTAATTATGTGTAGATCGGGAAAACGAGCGGAAGCCATTGTCAATTTCTTGGAAACCGAACACAAAATCAACAACTTGTTGGTGCTTGACGGAGGAATTACCGAATGGGCTAATCAAATTGACAAAACCTTACAACTAGACTAATGGAATTAATCGAAATTTTCAAACACATCTTACACTTAGATTTTCAATGGTTTTTTCAAAATTACGGAACCGCGATTTATGTAATACTCTTTTTGGTCATTTTCATTGAAACCGGTTTGGTAGCGATGCCTTTTCTACCCGGAGATTCTTTGTTATTTACCGCAGGTCTATTTGCTGCCTCTGGTGATTTAAATTTGTCGGCTCTTTTAATTCTACTTTTCATAGCCGCCGTGTTTGGTGATAATTGCAATTATTGGATTGGAAGAAAAGTTGGATTACGGGTATTTACTGTAAAATTTAAAGGTCGACAATTGGTTAACGAAAAGTATTTAATTCAAACAGAAGCTTTTTTTGAAAAAAATGGAGTCAAAGCAATCATTATGGCTCGATTTGTTCCTTTTGTTCGGACATTCGCTCCGTTTGCTGCAGGAATAGGCAAAATGGACTATAGAAAATTTCTGCTATTTGATTTGCTTGGAGGGTTTCTTTGGATTTTCAGTTTAACGATCGCGGGTTATCTTTTGGGCGAAGTTGAATGGATTCGCGAACACATCGATATTGTTTGTTTAGGTATCATTTTCATTTCCATTCTTCCAATGTTGGTGAATTTTATTTCATCTCGATTATCCAAAAAAAGATAATATTACCTACGATTAAAATCCGTAACTTTAGGTTAAACTTATTGAAATATGTCAAATACAGCATACATTGTTGCAGGTTTTCGATCTGCGGTTGGAAAAGCAGGAAAAGGCGGTTTTCGTTTTTATCGCCCCGATGATATTGCGGCAAGAGTCATAGAGCATTTGGTTGCTTCAATTCCCAATTTAGATAAAGAGCGAATCGACGATGTCATTGTTGGAAATGCAACACCAGAGGCTGAGCAAGGTTTAAACATGGGTAGAATGATTTCGTTAATCGGTTTAAAAACGGATAAAGTTCCAGGCATGACCGTAAATCGCTATTGTTCTTCCGGTTTGGAAACCATTGCAATTGCACAAGCAAAAATAGAAGCAGGAATGGCTGATTGCATCATTGCAGGTGGCGCCGAATCTATGTCAATAATGGCAATGGGAGGATGGAGAATTGTTCCGAATCCAAAAGTAGGGAAAGAAAATCCTACCTATTACTGGGGAATGGGTTTGACGGCTGAAGCTGTTGCAAATCAATATAAGATTACAAGAGAAGATCAAGACGCTTTCGCTTTGAATTCCCAGAACAAAGCTTTATCGGCTAATCAAGTTGGCAGATTTAAAGACGATATTGTTCCAATTGAAGTTGAACACATTTTTTTAGATGAAAACGAAAAGCGACAAGTAAAATCATACATCGTCGACACAGATGAAGGGCCAAGGGCGAGTTCACTTGAAGCATTGAGCAACTTGAAACCAGTTTTTGCCAATAATGGATCGGTTACAGCTGGCAATTCATCTCAAACATCTGATGGAGCAGCATTTGTGCTCGTTATGTCTGAAAAAATGATCAAGGAATTAGGGATCGAACCTATCGCTCGACTAAAATCATATAGCGTTGTCGGTGTTGAACCAAGAATTATGGGTATTGGACCAGTTGACGCGATTCCAAAAGCACTAAAGCAAGCTGGACTTACAATGAACGACATCAATCTTTTCGAATTAAACGAAGCATTTGCATCTCAATCTTTAGCTGTGATTCGTGAAACAGGATTAAATCCGGACATTGTGAATGTGAATGGCGGAGCAATTGCTCTTGGTCATCCATTGGGCTGCACTGGCGCCAAACTTACAGTTCAAATTCTAAATGAATTGAAAAAAAGAAACCAAAAATACGGTGTTGTAACCATGTGCGTTGGAACTGGTCAAGGCGCAGCTGGTGTTTTGGAAAGATTTTAGGATTTTATTGAAAATAAAAAAACGGTCGGAAAAATTTCCGACCGTTTTCATTTTTGGTTGATCATAGAGAATCTAGATTCCCTATTCTTGAATAATGGCTAATTCATTATCAACCTCAGTTACCCCTGGTGCATTCCAAGCCAGTCGAGCAGCTTCCTCTTTTTGATAAAGAGACTCAACTGCTCCTCTCAACGTAACCTTGTTACCTTTCACTTTCACTTGGATGTTTCGATCGTCAACCAACCAGCTTCTCGACAAAGCATTTTCGATTGCTGTTTGTTCAACTTGATCAGTCGTAGTTGACTTCACTTTAATGTTGTTTGAAACCCCTTTGACTCCAATCAGATTAGCCACAGAATTTTTAGCGGCTTCACGCTGGTAGTTCCATTCTACATTTCCTTCTAGTGTTATCCAACCATCCTCGACTTTGACCTGAACGTTCTCATTCGGAACAGACCAATTCCACTTTAAAGCCGACAAAACTTCATTGGCGATTTCTTCGTCATTTTTAACCATTGAATTTGGGAATTTGACGTCGATATCCTCAATTATGGCTTTCACTCCGACAACACTTTTTGCAGCATTTTCTGCTTCAAGTTTTTTCGTAAAACTGTTTACCGTTCCAGATAATGTGATAACACCATTTTTTGCAGTAACACCAATTTCAGCGGCTTTTAAAAGAGGTTGCCATTTGATAGCATCCTGAACATCACTCTGTAAATCTTCATTTGATTTCATATACTTTTTATTTTTAAAGGTTAATAATTGTATTTCAAAATTGATCATTCAACTCATTAATTACGTTACAATTTATAATTCTTCATTTGTGAATTTTTCACGAAACTATCTTTGAATTACCAATCGTTTAATTTGATTTTTGCCATCTACTTGAACATGTAATAGGTAAGTTCCGTTTGGCAAATCTTCGGTTACAAGTTTAAAATTGGATTGATTGATGTTTTTGGTATAGATTTCTTTTCCTGTAAGATCGAATAGTGCAATTCGCTCAATAGCCTTCCCTCCTGCTGAAATTAAAGTAAACTCCGCAGTTGGGTTCGGATAAATGTTCAAATCATATTTTTCAATTTCACTAATTCCTGAAGCTTTGTCAACTGTAAAAGTTGTAGCCAAAGCACATCCCTTTGCATCCGTAATGGTGATTGTATAGTTCCCCGGATTTAAACTATCCAAATCTTGAACTCCCAATCCATTCGACCAACTATACAAGTATGGTGGTGTTCCACCCGTTACTGTAATGTCAATTGATCCATCCTGTGATAAATCTCCTGAAGCTGGGTCAAGAACAGCATTTACAACAAGTGGTGCATCAGGTTGATTAATTGTGAAACTCATAGTACCCATACAACCATTGTAATCAGTAACTTCAACACCATAAACACCAGCAACCAATTCATCAATTGTTGGGCCTGATTCACCATTTGACCAATCATATTGGAACGGTGCGACTCCTCCAATAATATTTAACGAAATCATTCCATTATTTCCACCAGCACATGAAACATCATTCTTGGTGGCATTAAGAGTCAATAAAGCTGGTTCATTAACATATTTCACAAATGTTACAACACATCCATTGGCATCTTTTACCCGAACATTGTATGTTGTTCCACCTGCTAAATTTTGAAAATGACCTTGACTAACATATGATCCATTATTCAAACTGTAAGTATATGGAGCCAATCCCCCTGTGCCTGCAACATGAATTTGACCATTATTTGCTCCGTGACATGACACATCCAGAATACCGAAAATGGCAAATATCTGCGTAGGTTCAATAATTGTGAATGTTTTTGATGATACACAATTTGCGGCGTCCTTAATTGTCACAGAATATTGTCCAGCCGGAAGATTATTAAATGTTGATGATGACTGATATGTAAAACCTGAATTTAAACTATATGCGAAAAATCCTGCGCCTCCTGATGCCGAAACAACAACTGAACCGGAATTTGCGCCATGACAAGTAACATTTGTAATCGCTGTATTAATTAAAAATGCATTTGGTTCTGTTATTACTTTTGAAACGGAAGAAATACATCCATTTGCGTCTTTAACTTGAACATCATAGGCTCCTGCAAGTAGACCTGTGAATGTATTTGAGGCTTGAAAAGATATTCCATCTTTACTATAAAGAATTGTCCCCGTTCCACCTGAAACACTAGAAATAGTAATTGTACCATCACTTCCTCCATGGCAAGAAACATTTTGAGAAGTCGAAGAAACTATCGAAGGTCCACCCGCTGAAACGATAACTCCAGAAACTGTATTTTTACAACCTGTCGCATCTTTGATGACTACAAATTTTGTTCCTGCTGATAATCCAGAGAAAACTCCTGAAGTGGCAAAGTTTAAACCGTCCATACTGTAAGTATAACCACTTCCTGAACCTCCCGAAGCAACTGCCATAATTGAACCATTAGAACTAGAACAAGTAGCATTTGTTGTATTCACCACGGCAGTAATTTGAGATGGTTGTCCAACTTGAACTGTATCTCTCGTAATACAATCATTTAAGTCCTTTGTTGTAACAACATATTCTCCAAAAGGTAAATTTTGAAAATTATTTTGCGACTGAAAGTTAATTCCATCAATACTATAAGAATAATCTTGTATTCCTCCCGAGGTGGTTGCCGCAACTGAACCGTTTGAACTTCCAAAACAACTAGCATTTATAATTGCTATGGTTGAATTTAAAGTAGAAGGTTGTGAAATAACAACTGAAATGGTTTTCACACAACTTGTTACATCTCGAACATAAACCGTATAAGTTCCAGCTGTTAAATTATTAAACGTTGAGGAGGATTGATAGTTTACTCCATTTAAGCTGAAACTATGGATACCAGTTCCACCGGTTGAAGTTACTTGCAAATGACCATCATTTTCAGAGAAACAGCTAGCTGGAAAACTCGTTGCAGAAGCCATTAATTCTGGACCTTGCGAAAGAATTACTTGAGAATAACTTTTGCAACCCGCATTATCTTTCACCACACAAATGTATGTTCCTGCGGATAATCCTGTGAAATTTCCTGTTGATTGAAACGTTGTTCCGTTATTAATGCTAAACTGCAAAGTACCAACTCCACCAGATGCAGCCAAAGAAATTGTGCCGTCACTGCCATTAAAACAACTAATACTCGTTGAGTTTAATACACTGATCATTGGACCCGATTGTGTATTTATCATCACATTTGTAGAATTCAAACAACCATTAGCATCTTTTACTGTTAGCGTATAACTTCCTGCAGCTAATCCAGTAAAAGTTCCGCTGCTCACAAAAGAACCGTTATTTAATTTGTATTGCAACGGAGAAACACCTCCAGAAGCGTTACATGTAAATGCGCCATTTGATTGCCCACAGCTCGCATTCGTAGTTTGAATCGTGTTAAATGAAATACCAGTCGGCTGGGTGATTGTAAACGTGCTCGAGGCAGAACAATTTTTGGAATCCAACACATTGAGCGTATAATTTCCAGCGGGAAGATTATTAAAAGCTGTCGATGATTGCCAAGATCCCCCATTTAAATTGTAATAGTATGGACCAGATCCAAACTGTGCTTGTGCTGTAACACTTCCATTTGAGGCATTATAGCAATTAACATTTGTGAGACCTGACGTTGACGCTTGTAATCCAACAGAAATAACTTTCGATGTAGATTTGGAACAAACTCCTTCCCAACCTTCAATTTTTGTTGTAAGTGTCACAGTGTATGAACCTCCAGCTGTAAACACATGAGTTGGATTCTCCAAATGTGAAACAGCTGTTCCGTCTCCAAAATCCCACGTATAAAGGAAATTGGCACCTGTATAGTTGGCACTTACAATCTTATTGAACATACTATCTTTCGAAAATTGCGAAGCGTTTTGAAAACTGATGGTCGCATTCGTTGAATAACAATTTGAACTAGTTGAAAATGATGGACTATTCGTATGAGTCATATTCGGAACGATGTAAAAATCCCCATCTTTTCCAAAACTTGTCATCGCACTTGCCCAATTTCCTCCTGTAGACGTTCCAGCTAAGGAAGCCAAATCTTGACCAAGACCTTCCGTATTTCCAGTATATTTCAAATCAAACGAATTCCCGAAAGGATAAGCGTTAAGAACGGCCACAGCGATGGCAAAATTTGCGTTAACATTCGCACCTCCTGGAAATGTAACATCCATATATCCATTCATATTATCAGGATAAGTCCACCAAGTATGATTTACGCTTGTAATCATTGAAGTTGGTCTGCCTCCATTATCAACATTATAAATTGTAATCTTCAATGGAACCCCTGAATATGGCCCAAATCCAAGGTGATTTCCATAAATTCTAGCCCCATAAATTTTACCTGGACCCTGGTATTTGTAGGTTTGAGATGCATGTTCTTCAAAACCTATTTTTAATTGAATGGAACCTGTGGAACTTACGTTTTTACTTTCCACAAATCCATTGAGATCATTTAGACAAGTCGTCTGCGAATGTCCAAATGAAAACCACAAACTTAAACTCGTGGCAATGAGTGTAATTCTCTTTTTCATCTGTTAGGATTTAGTTAATAATTTATCCCTACAAAATTCAAGTCATTCAATGATGAATGCATTACAATTTTAGCGAAGAGAATTATAAAATTCCATTAATCTATTCTTCAAAGAATAAATCATTTTGAAAGAAAAAAATAATCTATGTTATACTTTCATTTATTTAGCGTTACTTGTTTTCATAATTCTAATTTTTGGATTTAACATGCAATATAAACTAGGACCTTTAATTTTAAAAAGTGATGAATTAATTCTCATAAAGGGAGAATATCCCTATGATATAGAAGAATTAGCATCGAAACTTTTTAATATTTCTGGGGAAGAGAGGCGATTTATTAGAAAGGTAAATAAATACGTTCCTATTCACTCTGAAGTTTTCAAAGATCGTTATTCGGAATATTGCCTTATTGACTACGAAACGTTGGAAAAATTATATGATCTTTTGAATAAACACGCTATTGAATACAAAATAACCGACGTTTCAAAACAATTTATCCAAAATTCTATTCAATTTGATGAGGAATTTAAAGAAACGGTAATCAACTACATTCATTCCATAATGGATTTAGATAAAATTCTTGATCGCCTGCATCTAATTGGTAGAGTTCGCCTCAATGATTTTGAAATGTTCTACTTGGAAAGAGCATCTCAAGGTTATGTTAAAATTTGATGTAATTTTTCATAAGTTATGTCAAATCAGAACAAGTATGTCATAAATCTCATAGGAAAAGGAATTCGTTATTGGCTTTATTCTCCAACCAAAGAAGAATATGGAGTAATGATGGAAATTAAAAGAATAAGTGATAAAAGTTGGAGTGAACTGTTTTTTGATTTCGACTTTTTGAAACTGCTTAATCGCAACCATTGGAGTGAATTAGCGATTTCAGAAAGAAATGGATTTTTGTTACTACCTGGCAACCTGATTGAAATAAGAAAAAAAAATAGAGTTCTTGAGAAATTCGATTCGATTGACTTAATTCGACAAACGGCTATTTTCCCTCTCTATCAAACTACAAATAACTTATTAAAAATCAATAATTCCGTTCAATTTGCCATTATTCAATTTGAGAAAGGACTCATTGCAAAATATGAAATCCATTCGGATAAACTGGACTTGAATCAACTTGTTTTCAATCTTGTTAATACACATAATGAAAATTCAATTCCATTTCATTTAACCGAAATAAGCTACCTAGAAAAAAAACTAGAAAGGCGAATGGATGATGGGCTAATTACAAGTTTATTTGCGAACCAAATTTATTAATCAATTTCGTATTTCAAACGCATCGTTATATTTGCCGTTTTACGCTTTGAAGTGGTATTAAAGCTTCCGCCCCAACTATAATCCTCCGAAGAATTTTCAGCAGTAATCTGAAAAACGCCCATGTCAGCACTTTTTAATTCTCCAAGTGATCCACCTCCGTTTTCTGCAATTTTTTCAGCGCGATCATGCGCATCTTTGGTTGCTTGTTCAATCATTTTTAATTTCAATTCCGCCATTTTTGTATAGTAATACTCTGGTGCAAAGGAATTTAATTCTATTCCAGCATCAATTAATTGTGAAACCTCTCTTGACGTTTTTTCAACCAAATCAACATTTTTTGATTGCACTTTGATACTTTGTGTTAGGTTATAACCCGTAAAATAACTGCTTCGAACATTGCCATTTTCGTCATATTCGGTGGAATATTCCTTTTGGATATCAGCAGCCTCAAAAACAACCTCGTCAGAAGAAATACCGCGAGATTTTAAATAAGCCTTAACTCGCTTTACATCGGCATTCAAATCGGAATAGGCTTGTTTCAAATCCAAATTATTCTTGGAAAAACTAGCACGCCAAACAATAAGATCGGAATCAAAAGATTGTTCCCCCAAACCGGTAACACTTATTTCGGGATCAGCCTTACCTTTGGATAAATAGGAATTACCTAAAATGTAACCCGTAATGATTACAGCAATTGCAATTAAAATTGTGGCAGCATGTGTTTTAAAGAAGTTCATAGGTTTTAATTTTTCAATGCGAAAATAAGAATAAGTTCAATTCACTACACATTTAATTTAAAATGAGTAAGTTATAAAAATGAACTTGCCTTACTTCTTGGAAGGGCACTGAAACTGTGTAGTTTTTACTTCTGTTTTGGAAATTGCCGAAAATCCTCCAATTACATCCACAAATTGATCAATTCCATGCATTTTGAGAATAGATGCGGCAATCATGCTTCTATAACCACCAGCACAGTGAAGAATAAATGGATTCTTCGGGAATTTATTCAAATTTTCATTCATGTAATCCAATGGAATATTTTCGGCATCAACAACATGTTCCGCTTCATATTCACCTTGTTTTCTCACATCAATGACAAGTGGATTGCTTTCCATTTCTTTCGCGAATTCATCCGCATCAATTCGGTCAATTTTCTCAATTGATAAACCAGAATGAATCCAAGTTTCAAAACCACCTTTCAAATATCCAAGCACATGGTCGTATCCTACTCGAGCTAATCGTTTTACTGTTTCTTCTTCCTTGCCAACTTCAGTAACCAAAACGATTTTTTGGTTTACGTTCGGAATCATTGCTCCAACCCATGGAGCGAATTGACCTTCCAATCCAACAAACAAACTTCCTTTAATAAATCCTTTTGCGAACTCAGAAGCATTTCTTGTATCTAAAATAAGAACTTCTTTGTTTTCAATTATCAATTGAAACGCATCCAAATCAAGCGATGTCAAACCGCGTTTCATTACTTCAGAGATACTATCATATCCGGACTTATTCATTGCTACATTCATTCCAAAATATCCTGGAGGGGGAAGGAGTCCATCAGTCACCTCTTTAATAAACTCCACTTCAGTCATATCAGCTCGTAGGGCGTAATTATTATTCTTTTGTTCTCCAATTGTACTCACAGTTTCCTTTGAAAGATTTTTTCCGCAAGCACTTCCTGCTCCATGGGCTGGATAAACAATTACCTCATCGGGAAGCGTCATAATTTTATCACGTAACGAATGGAAAAGCATTCCTGCCAATTGTTCCATCGTCATTGAAGCTGCTTTTTGTGCCAAATCTGGTCTACCAACATCTCCTATAAATAAAGTGTCACCAGAAAATAAGGCATGCTCCTTTCCATTGGCATCTAACAAAAGATAACACGTCGATTCCATAGTATGACCTGGGGTATGCAAGACTTTAAAGGATACATCTCCAAATTTCAATATTTCTCCATCTTTAGCCGAATAAAATTCAAAGTTTGGACTTGCATTGGGACCGTAAACAATTTGAGCTCCTGTTGCCTTTGCCAAATCCAAATGACCACTAACAAAATCTGCGTGGAAATGGGTTTCTAAAATATACTTTATTACTACCCCATCTCGTTTAGCGCGCTCCAAATAAGGTTCAACTTCTCTGAGTGGATCAATAATTACTGCTTCACCATTTGAAATGATATAGTAAGATCCTTGTGATAAACATCCCGTGTAAATTTGCTCTACCTGCATGACTTTGAATTTTATATAAAGTTAATAAATTAGACTTGAAATTATAATGTAAAGACCTAAAAGCATTACAAACCATCCAAATATTCTTTTTAGTTTTTGTCCATCGATAAATCGACTGAGAAATGTTCCAATTAATATTCCTATTACCGTAAATACGGAAAAGGAAAGCAAGAAAATCCAATCAACAGCCATCTTGTGTTGGAAATTACTAACAAAACCTATAATCGAATTCATGGAAATAATCATAAGCGAAGTTCCCACAGCTTTGCTCATCGGAAGTCGACCAATTAAAAACAAAATTGGAATGATCAGAAATCCACCTCCAGCCCCTACCAAACCTGTAATCATTCCAACAACAATACCTGAAACAATAAAAATTACTCGCTTATTCGTTTCAATCCATTGTTGATTTTTATCCACTAAGTAATTCTTTTTTCGAATCATTGTAAACGAGGCCATTAACATCAAAATGGCGAAAAGCAATAGCAAATAACTATCCTTATCCAGTTGAAATTTACCCAATTTAAAAATAGCTTCCGGTAAAGAAGGTACAATAAACACACGAGTCAAATACACAGCTAAAATTGAAGTAATACCAAACGAAAAAGCAATTCGTAAATCAATATTTTTTTGACTGTAAGCTTTAACAGATCCGAAAATTGCAGTTGTACCAACGATAAATAGTGAATAGACAAATGCTA
>JACCDP011138878.1_pt1 | contig 11855 bp, 17 predicted proteins | sample 7445841 | NCBI WGS metagenome assembly JACCDP01 (sample SAMN15323441, study PRJNA562643) | freshwater metagenome | isolation source: river surface water | place: USA:Blue River Watershed | collected 2017-08-17
AGTAGCATGGCCGAGGAGATGTGGCGCCGATGAGCACGTTCACGCAGGCCCATCTGACGGCCATCGAGGAAGCGATCGCCGGGGGCTACCTGGAGGTCAGGTACGACGACAAGGTGGTCAAGTATCAGTCGATGGGCGACCTGCTGCGTGCGCGGCAGCTGATCGCCTCGAAGCTGACCCCGGCGGCGGGTGCGATGTCGCTGAGCTACGTGAGCACCGCCAGGGACTACGAATGAACGTCCTCGATCAGCTGATCTCGGTTGTCGCCCCCCGGGCGGCAGTGCGCCGGCAGGCGGCCAGGCTGCAGCTCGACCAGCTGCGGCGGTACGACGCTGACGGCCGCGGCCGGCGGGTGGAGAACTGGCTGACGCAGAACACCAGCGCGGATGCCGCCAACGGCCGCGGGTTCACGACGAAGCGCGACCGGGCCCGCGACCTGGTGCGCAACAACCCGTATGCGCAGCGGATCATCAATCTGTGGGAGTCGTCGCTGATCGGCCAGGGGTGGAGCTTCACGGCGAAGGCCGGCCGGCGGAACGGTGGTGCGCGGGGGCAGCGTGCGACGGATGAGTTCAGGGCCTGGGGTGCAGACCCGCGGCAGTGCGACTTCGACGGGCTGGCCAGCTTCGACGGGCTGATGGCCAAGGCAGTGCGGTGCTGGAAAGAGTCAGGCGAGGTGCTGATCCGCATGCGGATCCCGACCTCAGCCAAGATGACCCGGCTGGGCCTGCGCATCCCGCTGCAGCTGCAGGTGCTGGAGCCGGACTGGATCGCCGAGACGCAGGACGGGCTGAACAGTGCTGGCACACCGGACGGCGGGTGGACGCATCGGGGGATCGAGTACGACCGAGAGGGAACGCGGATCAACTACTGGCTCTACAACCACCACCCGGGGGAAGCGACGATCAGGACGATCTCACCTGAAGCGAACCGCGTGCCGGCGGAGGAGATCATCCACCTGTTCTCGGCCGATCGACCGCAGCAGACGCGGGGCGTGACGTGCCTGGCGCCGGTGGTGATCACCCTGCGCGATCTGGACGACTACATGGATGCGCAGCTGCTGAAGCAGAAGGTGAGCGCGTGCATGATGGGCGTGATCGTGGACGTGGACGGGGCCGGCGATCAGAAGGCCAACGTGACCGATCGGATGGAGCCCGGCGCGATGGCGCGGCTGGGCCCCGGGCAGGACATTCGGTTCTCGAGTCCGCCGAGCGTGGGCGAGATCGATCAGATCATGCGGACGTACCTGCTGCGAACGGCGATGGGTGCGAACGTGCCCTATGAGCTGCTGACGGGCGACTTCCAGGGGACGAACTTCAGCGCCGGCCGCCTGGGGTGGCAGAGCTTCAACAAGCAGACGGTCTGCGAACAGTGGCAGCTGCTGGCGCCGGTGGCGTTCAACCGGGTGTGGGGATGGTGGGCGCGGCAGGCGAGCATCGCTGGCGTGCCGACCGACGGGCTGACGGCTGACTGGACGCCGCCGCCACCGCAGGCCTACGACCCGGCAGCCGACACCAAGGCAATCATCCAGAAGATGCGGGCGGGCCTGCTGCCGCCGCAGGAAGCGATCCGCATGGAGGGCCTGGAGCCCGAGGATGTGATCGCGCTGTACGTGGAATGGAACCGCCTGCTCGACGCTGGCGAGGTGGTGCTCGACACGGATCCGCGGAAGGTGAGCGCTGCAGGCCTGACCCAGGCGCGGCCGATCGGATCCGAGCTGCCGCCTGCTGGTGAGCCGCCAGGCGAAGCAACACCACCCCCGCAGGTGACGCCTGCAGGGTCACCCTAGAATCGAGACGCCGTAGGAGCTGCCATGAGCGAAGGTCTGCTGCAGACCAGGGCAATGTTCGAGCCGTCGACGATCAACGTCGAGGAGCGAACTGTTGAGCTGGTGTGGAGCACCGGCGCCCAGGTGCGTCGTGCGAGTTGGTCGCGCGGCGACTACATCGAGGAGCTGAGCATGGCGCCAGGCGCTGTGCGCCTGGACCGCCTGAACAAGGGGGCGCCGCTGCTCGATGCGCACGACTCCTACTCGCTGCGCAGCCAGATCGGCGTTGTGCAGCGAGCATGGCTGAACGGCAACGAGGGCCGCGCCCTGGTGAAGTTCAGCCGGCGCGATGACGTGGAGAGCATCTTTCAGGATGTGATCGACGGCATCTACCGCAACGTGTCTGTGGGCTACAAGGTCCACAAGACCGAGCGTGACGAGACCGGCACAGTGCCGGTTGAGCGCGCAGTGGACTGGGAGCCGTATGAGCTCTCGCTGGTCCCGATCCCGGCCGACGCCGGGGCCCAGGTGCGCTCAGAGGAGCCCACCCCCAACCCAACGGAGAGATCCATGTCTGACCTGACCCAGGGGGCGCCGGCCGCTGAGCCTGCACCCGTCGAGACCCGAGCTGCTGCTGCCGCCGCTGCTCCCACCCCTGCCCCTGCTGCTGTCGCCCCTGTGGTGAACGAGCAGGAGATCCGTGCCGGCGAGCGCCGCCGCGTGACCGACATCATGGACGCCTGCCGCAAGGCCGGCCTCGATGGTGCGTTCGCCGAGCAGCTGATCACTGACGGCACCCCGATCAATGATGCCCGCGCTGCGATCATCGACAAGATGGCCGAGCGTCAGGCCACCCAGCCGCAGACCATGACCGGTCGCGTTGAGGTTGGCACCGACCACGGCGAGAAGCGCGTCGAGGCGATGCTCCACGCCCTGGAAGCCCGCTCCGGCATGCGGAAGTGGGACGAAGGCGGCGCCCGCGAGTATCTGGGCACCACCCTGCTGGACATGGCGCGCGAGTGCGTGGAGCGCTCGGGCGTGAGCACCAAGGGGATGAGCAAGGACGACCTGGCCGGTCGCGCCATGCACTCCACCACCGACTTCCCCCTGCTGCTGACCAGCATCCAGCGCGTGACGCTGAAGGGCGCCTACGAAGCGGAGCGCCAGACCTGGCGGCCGCTGGCGGAGCAGCGCAACCTGCCCGACTTCCGCGAGATGAAGGAGATCGAGGTGGGCGGCCAGATGCTGCCTGAGGAGCTCAAGGAGCAGGGCGAGTACAAGTCCGGCACCGTGCAGGAGCAGGGTGGCAGCTGGAAGCTGAGCGAGTACGGGAAGAAGGTGCTGGTCGGCCGCCGGCTGATCATCAACGACAACCTGGGCTACATCACCCAGATCATCCAGGTGCTGGGCCGGGGCGTCGCCACGTTCGAGGCCAACCAGATGTGGGCCCTGATCACCGGCAACGCGAAGTGCACGAGCGACGGCAAGGCGCTGTTCCACGCTGACCACAACAACACCGGCACCGGTGTGATCGGTAAGGCGGCGATCTCCGAGGCGCGTCAGAAGATGCGCAACCAGAAGGACTTCACAGGCAAGAACCCGCTGTATGTGACCCCGCGTTACATCCTGCTGCCGACGGTGCTGGAGACTGCGTTCGACGAGTTCAACACCACGATCATTGCGAACCAGACCAGCAACGTGAACATCTTCTCGGGCTACCTGGAGAAGATCGTCGAGCCGCGCCTGGACGCCAGCAGCCAGCAGCAGTTCTACATCGTGGGCGACTACCCCGGGGTGGACAAGCTGGTGTTCGGCTACCTGGAAGGCGAAGGCGGCCCGAGCATCGAGTCGGTGTCCGGTCGCGACCCTGACGGTGTGACCACCTACCTGCGTCACAGCTTCGGCGCTCATGTGCCGCAGCACCAGGCCTTCTACCGCTCCAGCGGTGTGAACGCTTGATCTGAGCCGATCCAATCAACCACTGTCTGAGGACTGAACAATGAAGGGTTACGATCCGAGCACCGGTCTGGGGTTCATCCAGAACGGCCGCTATGTCGAGGTGGCGCTGCCCTATGACCGCAAGGGTGGCGAAGGTGTGCAGGTGGGCGCCGGGCTGTTTGGCGTGTGCGCCATCGATGGCGTGTCGGGCGATGTGATCAACATCGACACCGAGGGCGCCTACGGGCTGGTGGCCGCCACTGGCAGCGGCACCGACGCTGTGCAGGGCGCGCTGGCGTACTGGGACAACACCAACAAGCGCATCACGCCGCAGGCGAGCACCCATCTCAAGGTGGGTGTGTTCCTGACGGCCAAGACGACCAGCCAGGCGTTCGCCTCTGTGCTGCTCGACTGATGCGAGACGACCTGGCCAACCGTGCACTGAACGCGGTGGTGCGCACCATGGGCGATCGTGAGCCTGTGGTTTACCGCCAGCGCGGTGAAGCGCACGAGGTCAGGGGTGTCTTCCAGGCCGGCCATGTCGGCCTGGATCCAGAGACAGGGGTGCAGGTCCGCTCGACTCAGCCGGTGCTGCTGATCAACCGAGCGGACCTCCCTGTGAAACCCAGGCAAAACGATGAAGTGGACGTGCGAGGCGTCACCTATCTGGTGCGCGATCCGCAACCCGATGGGCACCAGGGGGTGCTGCTGATGCTCCACCGCACGAGCAACCGATGATCAGGCCGGGACGGCGCGACATCACGATTCCGCAGCGGGGCACGTTCCGGCAGCGGATGAGGCTCAAGGCTGGCGGCCAGCCGCTGAATGCGACCGGCTACCAGCTGGTGGCGCAGGTGTGGGATCGCCGCCGGACGACGAAGCTGGCCGATGGCGTGATCGAGTGGATCGACCAGGCGACCGGCATGTTCGAGCTGGTGATCCAGTGGCCTGTTACGACGGCGATAGTTCAGGACGGCCAGTGGGATCTGCTGGTGATCGAGCCGAGCGGTGATCGCTACTTCTGGCTGGAGGGCACCGCCTTCCTGGATCGCAACTTCAGCTCACCGCCGCCGGTGACGCCATGAGCAATCAGGTAGCTGTCGAGATCATCGAGGCCCCGCCGGTGTCGGTGGAGGTGGTGGAGGACGGTGGCGTCCAGGTGGTGGAGATCGACCAGCCGACGCAGGTCGAGACGGTGGAGATCATCACTCCTGGCCGGCAGGGGCCGGCTGCAGCATCAGCAGAGATCCGCATCGACGCCTCTGCTGTCGGCATCGTCATTGTCGGCCGAGCGCCTGGTGGCTCCGCAGAATCCGCCCCAACCTGGACCATCACCCGCACCACCTACAGCCCTGCCGGCATCCGCACTGGCAAGGCCACCGCAACCGGCGTCACATGGACCGGCAGAGCATCCCACTCCTACACCTGACCCATGGCCCTGATTACCAACCAACCCGTCGAGCGTGACGGCAAAGCCTACGACAAGCTGACCGCCAACCTGGCGCTCAGCCCCATGCAACACGCGAATGGCCTTGGGGTGAGCATTGCGGTGCGGTTGACGCCGTACCTGGTGGGTGAGGACGGCCCGGAGAAGCTGGACGACGAGGCGCGGGCGTTGGTCTATGGCGACGCCACGGTTGCAGCGCAAACGGATCCAGCGCTGGCGGCGTTCCTGCAGTCGTTGGAGGCAGCGGCGCAGGCGTTTATTGATGCGAAGGGCCTCTGATGGCAAACGTCCGCGCGGTCAAGTCAGGCAACTGGTCGGATCCAACGGTGTGGAACACCGGGACACTGCCGACCGCAGCTGACGATGTATTTGCAAATGGCTTTACGGTGACGATTAACACGTCGCCAACAGTATTGAGTATTCAAACGACTGCAGTATCACCGGCGGTAGCCGGCGGGTCGTTTCAGCCAATCAATGGGATTGTGCTGACCTGTACCGGGTCCGGTGTTGTTGCGGGCTCGACAACTTGCCTTGTTTTAACAAGTGGCGGTAGCTCTTGCTCAATCGTAGCCAACTGCACTGGAAGTAGCGTCAGCAGCGCACCTGCTGCCAGCAATGGCTCAAGCGGCACGCTAACTATAACCGGCAACTGCACCGGAGGTAGCAGCGGTTTTTCTACTGGCGCCGTAAACTCATCAAACGGCTCCCTAATTATCACGGGCAACTGCACTGGAGGCAGTGGCTCAAGTTCCCATGGCGCCATGAACAATTCTTCTACCGGTACGCTAACTATTACTGGTAACTGTATTGGAGGTAGCGGCGCCACCGCTTATGGCGCCAACAATGCCCAAAGCGGCTTGCTATTGATCACTGGTATTTGCATCGGAGGCATTAACGCCAGTGGCGCCAACAACGCCTCAATCGGCACGTTGCGCGCGACCATCGCGCAAGGCAATGCATTTGGCGTGGGCTCTACTGGGCTCACTTCTGCTGTAGGCGTTTCCGCATCGCAAAGCGGAGTCGCCTATGTAGAGCGCTTGGTCTTTGGGTCTCGCGGGCAGTCTCCAACATCTGGCCCAATCCTTTTAACCGACCTGACAACCAATAGCGTGCAGTTTGCGCGCGAAGGTGGTGGTATCAAAACGCTAGTTGATGCCGCTGGCGTAGTTGGCATCTTGCCCGACGTCTCGAACGTACGCTCTGGCGTGGTGTATTCCGGTGGCAACCTCATCGGCACTTGCGCCGTGCCCCCCGCTGAATCCGTGGCCCTCGGTGTGCCCGTCGATGCCACCACCGGCACCGCTGCGATCACTGCCGCCAGCATTCGCGCTGCCGTGGGCTTGGCATCCGCCAACCTGGACACGCAGCTCGATGCACTGCCAACCGGCGCAGAAGCCGCTGCCGCCGTGCGCTCCGAGCTGACAACGGAGCTGAACCGGATTGATGCCACGGTCAGCAGCCGCCTGGCCACCAGCAGCTACACCACCCCGCCCAGTGTTGGCGACATCGCCGCTGCGGTCTGGGGCGCTGCAACCCGCACGCTCACGACCGCGATCGACAACAGCGCCACCATCGCCGCTGCAGTCTGGTCCTACGCCACCGGTCGCACCATCACCGGCGGCACCGTGGACACCCTGACCAACGCGCCGAGTGTGCCCAGTGAAGCGGCCATTGCGTCCCAGGTCCGCGCCGAACTCGCCACCGAGTTGGGCCGGATTGACGTGGCGACATCCACCAGGCTGGCGACTGCCAGCTACTCACCGGCGCCCAGTGCCGCCACCACGGCCGCCGCAGTGCGCAATGAGCTGGCGACCGAAATGGGCCGCCTCGACGCTGCCGTCTCCACCCGCCTGGCACCAGCTGGCACTCTGGCCCGCGTCACTCTGGTGGACACCACCACGACCCTCAGCAACGCGCCGGACGTGCCGACACCCGAGGAGATCGCTGCCGAGGTGTGGAGCACCACGGAGCGCGAAATAACCGGCGGGACTGTGGACAACGTTGTTAACGCCACGCCCATTGATGCTGGCGAGATCGCCGAGGCCTTGAGGACAGGGCTGCAGCCAGAATTGGCTAGGCTCAGCAATGCTGCCACCACCCAGGAGGTAGGGGACATCGTGGAAGGAGCCATGCAGCCATGACATCCCGCCGCACTGAGCTACGCAACGCCTTCCGCGATCACCTGGTCGACGCAACCGCCGCAGAGGAGCGCGTCTACACCGGCCGGCTGATGCCCGTCGAGGAGCCTGAACTCCCCGCGATCATCGTTCACACCCGCGAGCCGGAGAAGATCATCGACCGCTCCACCAACGGGTGGAACGGCTACGAGAAGCGCCGCTGCATCGTCTCCGTGATCGTCGTCGCGCAGTCCTTTGAGGACATCGACGCCGACCTCGATGCCATCGGTGATCAGGTCGAGGCTGCCATCCAGGCCTGGGCCATCCCGGGCTTTGAGTCGGCCGATCCCTTCCTGGTCGACACCGACACGGCCGACCCGGAGTTCGAGGGCAGCCTCGCAACCTCTGCCCTCACACTCCGCTACAGCGTCGACTACATGACCCCCTATCGCTCCTGCAGCGATCCCTACGTCGACGATGACGCCGCGGCCGGTGATGGGCCCCTGGAGCGCAGCGGGGCCTACCCTGGTGGCCAGGTCATGCCGGGCTGCCCGGCCAACAACACGGGCGAGGTGTGCCCCATCGGCATCGCCGAGCTGTTCTCTCAAGAGGAGCCGATCAACTGATGACCACCCGTCGCAAGAAGACACCAGACCCGGCACCCGCGCCTGCAGCTGAGCCGCCTGCGATCACCGCCGCCAACCTGGCGGAGTTCATCGGCGTCGAAGGCGACCCCACCCGGCTGGAGCGTGCCATCCGCCTGTCGACTGCAGCAGCTGCTGCTGAGCTGGGCATCCCCGCCCTGCCCGCTGATCTGCCCCACCCCCTGGCCCAGGCGGTCAAGCTGCTCGCAACCAAGCTGCTGATCGTCGATCAGCTGGAGCAGCAGCCGTCGGGCGACGACATCCCCCTGCTCGTGCGGTACTACCTGAAGGTCTACGCCGGTGCTCAGGGCTAACCGCGACACTCAGATCACGTCGGGTGTCGGGGCGTTCGAGCACACCGAGACCAGCCGCCGCATTGCCAACGTGATCCGTTATGGCGTCGTCAAGGAGACCGACTACGAGAAGGCGCTGATCCGTGTCGAGCTCCAGGACGGTGAGCTGCTCACCGACTGGATCCCATGGATCACGCTGCGCGCCGGCAACGATCGGTTCTGGTGGGCGCCGGAGGAGGGTGAGGTGATGATGCTGCTGGCGCCATCGGGCGAGCTGGCCAATGCCGTCGCCCTGCCCGCTGCCTTCAGCAACCAGAACCAGAACGCCACGGAGCCGACCATCCAACGGCAGACCTTCGAGGATGGCACCGTGATCGAGTACGACCGCGGCGCGCATCGCTACACCATCGACGCCACGGCCAGCGACAGCGAGGTGATCGTCAAGGCTGGCGTGATTCACCTCAACCCATCGAGCTGATGCCGCAGGTTGCTCGGATCGGTGACGCCGGCAGCCACGGCGGCGAGATCGTCACCGGCAGCGAGGACGTGCTCACCAACGGCCGCGGCACCGCCAGGGTGGGCGACACCTACGCCTGCCCCATCCACGGCCCCAACCCGATCGTGACCGGCAGCCCGGACGTGACGGCCAACAGCCAGGCTGTCGCTCGCGTGGGGGATCAGACTGCATGCGGGGCAACGATCACCACCGGCAGCCCCGACACGCTCGCCAACTGAGGAGGCACCATGGCTGGGATGAGCCGGACAACGGGCGAGGCCCTGGGCGGGTTCGACCACCTGCGCCAGTCGATCCAGGACATCCTGACCACACCGGTGGGCAGCAGGGTGCATCGGCGGGACTATGGCAGCCGGCTGACGCAGCTGGTCGACCGGCCGGTCAACCAGTCGCTGGTGTCTGAGCTGGTGGCAGCGACGGCCGAGGCGCTGGATCGATGGGAGCCGCGGCTGAAGCTGGACGAAGTGCAGATCGATTCGGTGAGCGAGAATGGGCAGATCGCGCTGAGCCTGGTTGGCTACTATCTGGTCAACGGTCAGCGCATCACGCTTGAGGGGCTGGTGGTCTGATGACGACGATCGACTTCAGCTCCATCCCGGCACCGTCGATCCTCGAGGAGCTGGACTACGAGGCGATCCTCGAGGAGATGATCGCGGACCTGCGCGCGCGGGACCCGTCCTACACCGAGATCCTGGAGTCGGACCCGGGCGTCAAGATCCTGGAGGTGGCGGCCGCGCGGGAGCTCACGCTCAGGCAGCGGGTGAACGATGCGCTGCGGGCGACGCTGCTGCGCTTCGCGATCGGCGCCGACATGGACAACCTGGCGGCGTTCTATGGCGTGACCAGGCTGCTGGATGAAGAGGACGAAGCGCTGCGGCTGCGCACCATCGAGCGCATCATGGGCAGCAGCACGGCCGGCGGCGCCGCCTGGTACCGCTACCAGGCGCTGACGGCCGACGAACGGGTGAAGGACGCAGCGGTGAGCAGCCCGGAGCCAGGCCAGGTGCTGGTGTCGATCCTGAGCGACGAGGCCTACGAGGTGGCGACGGCCACCGGCGAGGCGCTGGATGCGCTCGGCGAGAACTTCGGCGTGACGCGGCAGACCGGCGAGAGCAACGCCGCCTACCGCGCGCGGATCCTGGCTGCGGTGGATCAAGCTGGCGGTGCAGGCCTCGCCAGCCAGGACCTGCTCGATGCAGTCGATGATCGCCTCCAGGCCGATGAGGTGCGCGTGCTGACCGACACCGTGACGGTGGAAGGCGCCACGATCATCCAGGTGGACGTGACCGCCCAGGTGTGGCTGTACCCAGAGACCCACGAGGCGGTGTTCGAGGGCCTGGAGCAGCGGCTGAAGGATGCCTTCGCTGCGCAGTCCGGCCTGGGGTGGGACGTGACGACCAGCTGGCTGATCACCCAGCTCCACCCGGAGGGTGTGCAGCGAGTGGTCTTGACAGCGCCGACAGCAAACGTAGTGTGTTCGGCGAGTGATGCGCCGGCACTGGGCAGCATCACGCTGACGCTGGCGGGCCGTGATCGATGAGTCGATACGACCTGCTGCCGCCAAACGCGACGCAGCTTGAGCGCGACCTGTCGCGAGCAAGCAGCTTCCTGGAGCGCATCGGGCGGCCGGTGCCAACGATCCGCACCGCCAAGCGCATCAACATCCCCGACGGCGTGGTGCCGTGGCTGATCTACGAGTACGGACTGGGCGAACTGCTGCCGTACCTGTCAGACCAGCGCCAGGCAATCGCCGAGGGTGTGCTGTGGCAGCGAGTGCGCGGGACGCCGGCGGCGCTGAAGATTGGCCTGAGCTGGATCGGACTGGTCGCCACGCTGGAGGAGTCCGAGGCGGGGACGCTGCGGTGGGCCGAGTACCAGCTGGGGCTGGAGGCTGCACCGAACGGCCTGGAGCAGATCGGCCGGTTGGTGGGCATTGCGCGGATCAGCCAGCCGATCCGCAGCAGGTTGTTCCGCGTCTACGGCGGGTATGACGAGCGTCGGTTCCTGCTGGACTACCACCTGCTGGGCGAGGGCCTGCTGTGTGATGACAGCGGTGTCTACGACCTGGAGCCAGGCTGGCCGCAGCTGAGTTTCGGGCAGCGGTTTGGCGCCTGGGTGGTTGCTGGTGTGTCGGTCAGCAACGCGCGCGGGCGCCTGCACAGCGCGCATGTGGAGTATCCCGATCGGTGGCTGCTGGATCGCGACCTGCTGGACGAGGGCTGGCATGTGCTGAACCACGCGGTGGCGCACAGCTCATCGAGCGCGGGTGCGCGGCGGTGGGGCCTGAGCGCGTCGACGGATCAGGCCAGCTACTGGGATGAGCGGACGTGGGCCGAGGCTGAGGTGTGGACTGTGCCTGACGGTGCAGCGGTGGGCCTGCGAGTGACCAGGGAGGTGGCGTGGAATGGCGAAGGCTGGTGGGGCCCGTGGGTGCAGGGTTGGTGGTGGGAGGATAGGATGTTTCCAGACTGGGTTGGAGACTGATTGATGGCGGCCCCGAACCTGAGGAGCCCTGACACGATCACGTCGATCATCGGGAAGACCCAGCCGTACAGCTGCACCACGTCTCATTCGAGCGCGCTGAGCAATGCTGCCGGCAGCAACAAGGTGCTGCGGGTGAGTGCGATCACAGCATCGAACGTCGACGGCGCGGCAGGGTTCGAGGTGGATGTGTCGTTCCGCCGCGCTGGTGTGGACACCTACATGGCCAAGACGGTCGAGGTGAAAGCGGACCAGGCGCTGGTGGTGCGGAGCCGCGAGGAGATCCTCTACCTAGAGGAAGGCGACGCGATCTTCGCGAAGGCCAACGTGGCGGCGAAGATCGACCTGCTGATCACCTACGAAGAGATCATCTGAGGACTGACCGATGGCCTGCACCAAGGAAACCTACACAGCGACAGCAACCTGGACGGCAGCGCAGCTGGCTGACATCTTCCGCGATGCGTTCATCGACGCGGGTCTGATGACGAGTTGGTTCGACAGCTTCCTGAGCGGAAGCGTGGAGAACCGCATCCTCAGGGTTCAGTACGACAACACGAAGACCTACGGCACCACTTACTACTGGTGGATGTTTAGCACCAGCGGAGTGTTCCTGCATGTGGCGACGGGTTGGGATGCCACGACGCATGTACCGA
>JACCDP011303934.1_pt1 | contig 11854 bp, 13 predicted proteins | sample 7445841 | NCBI WGS metagenome assembly JACCDP01 (sample SAMN15323441, study PRJNA562643) | freshwater metagenome | isolation source: river surface water | place: USA:Blue River Watershed | collected 2017-08-17
CAATCAGCCTTTTTTGATAAGAGGGCTAATAAGTTAAGAAATGAAATTATAGAATATATGAATGAAATCAATATTGATAGTATTATGACTAGTGATTATGTTGTAAAAAAGAAAGAAATGTCTAGAGAGTCTGTTACCAAAAAAGATTTGCCTCAAGATGTATGGGATAAGTATTGTAAAAAGTTAAATTATGAGACTCTGACAATAAAAGAACGATAATTTTATTATCTATTTTATATACAAATGCCTAAAATGTCTTCAAAAAAGAATATTAGAAAAAAAGATGATTGTATGAATCTTCTCAAAGATAAAATCTCTAAAAATATTAAAGAGTATAAAGATGGATTTTACTCATCAAGACAACAAGCTATTGCTGTAAGTTATAGTCAAGTTAAGAAAATGTCTCCTTACTGTTCTAGATACATGACTAGAAAATCTTCTCCTAAAAGATCTAGAAAGGTATCTAGAAAATCTTCTCCTAAAAGATCTAGAAAGGTATCTAGAAAATCTTCTCCTAAAAGATCTAGAAAGGTGTCTAGAAAATCTTCTCCTAAAAGATCTAGAAAGGTATCTAGAAAGCGTTCACGTAAAATGTCTAGAAAGTAAATTAATAAAATATTATATTTTATTAATTCATTCGATATGAAATTAATAAAATTTTTACTAACCTCATTATGTTTATTACTTTCACCTATTTCAGCATCAGAATCTGTAGCGAATCATACAGAAATATTTGAAACACAAGCAGCAACTTCTTGCTCTACTAAAATAAATAATTTTCAAGGATCTTGTATAAGACCTGCTGATTGTAAAGGAGGAGTTTATAATAATTTGTGCCCAGGATCTGTAAAGTGTTGCGTAGAAGATGTTAATAGCGAACCTTGGTTCTATTGGAGATATATGTCAACTGAACAATTCAAAGATATCTTTCCATTACTTAGTGACACAAGATCTGATTTGTTATTTTCTTGGTTTAATAAGGCACTATATACTTTACTAGATGATAGACAAGGAAATACTGTATGTAATATAATCACTACATTTGCTGCTCAAGTTGGACATGAATCACTTGAACTGACAACCTTTGAAGAGTTCGCTTCAGGAGAGGCTTATGAAGGTCGTTGTAAACAATTAGGAAATTGTTATTCAGGAGATGGTGTAAGATTCAAAGGAAGAGGAGCAATACAGGTAACAGGAAGAACAAATTATAAGAAAGTTAGTGATTTTCTTAAGGTAGATTTTATTTCTAAACCTGATTTATTAGTTCTTCCAAGTTACGGATTTCAAGCATCTGTTTGGTTCTGGACTAGTAATAATCTAAATAAGTATTGTTCAGGAACTCTGGAGGACTTTATAGAAGTTACAAAAAAGATTAATGGAGGGACAAATGGATTAGAAGATAGAATAACAAAATGGAATAGGGCCAAGAATGTGATGAGTTGTTAAATCGATTTATTTATATTCTCAATTATTTTTGATCCATTGTTTTCAAATACAAATGGAAAAAAAGAATGTATCAATAAGTAAAAACTAGCCTTGAAAGATTCTTTGGAAAGATATATAGCATGACTAAAATGTTCGAAATATGTCATTTTCCTATCTTTCAAATGTTGAATGTTATTAAGATTATCTAGTATTCTACTAAGTAATTTTTTAATTTCTACAGACATTTATTAAATATGTAATATATATATTATATTATTAAAATAATACAATGGATACATATGATTCCCTATTACCTCCGTCTAATTCAGAAGAATTAGCTAGAGTCTCTGATCAAAATAAAGAAGTAGAAAAAGAATTTGTCAAAAACATACCAGAAAAAGAAGAAGATTCTTGTTGTGTAACTTGTTGTTCTTCTTGTATGGATCTGTGTTTACCTTGCGGATTTTTATGTTTTATTCTAGGTCACAGGTGATTAGAAATTGATTTTTATATAACAAATTATATAAAAATCGAAACAATGCTTCTATCAAAATCTAGACAGTTTGTATGTTCTAAATGTAGTATACAAAAATTTGGAAAATGTTTACAAGATGTTTGTATAAAATGTCGGATACATGTTAAAAAAGAAGAAAAGAAAAATATATCATTTATAAACAGTAATACTGCTAAAAATGGTTACAGAGAAGAAGAATTAGTTTGTAATGATCTAAATAATAATAACGAACTAAAAAGATTAGTTGTAGATTTTTTGGAGAAAGACTATCAATCTTTTTCAAGAGTAAATGGTAATAATAAGTGTGATATACAGTCGTTTGATAGTTCAATAAAGATCCAAGTGAAAAAATATAAAAATGGTCAGTTCCAACAATTAGATAGACATTGGATAAATAATATAGTTCAATATATTCCAGATCTTATAAAAGTATCATTAATGTTAAAGAATTTATGTGAATATCCAATTTTATCAGACGGGATCCATATAGATAAAACTGTTCCAGTAAAAAAATTATGTCTATCTAATTATTCTAATTGTATGTTAGATAATTTCATAGATATTTTTAACAAGAATAAGAAAGAAATTTTAAATTATGCTTTTTTAGGAACTAGTCAAGAAATGAAGCCAAATTATTTATGCGGAGTTGAATATTGTGATGATGATAGAAAAAGAATAGTATTATTTAAAATTAAAGATATTCTCTCATACTTAAATACTTTAGATTTTAAATTAGCAAAAAGCGAGACAGTAATTATACTTGGAGATGATAGTATTATATCTTTACAAAGAAAGGGCGGAGATGGAGGTAAAAAGAGCAGCAATCAATTACAAATTAAAATAATAGTAAGTAAATTACTAGATAAAGTTGCTAATATACAATATACTTTAGTTTAATTAATTTTTGTATTTATAACTAAATACAAAAATTGCGTCGCCCTCACTCCGATTTGAACGGAGAATCAATACCTTAACAGGGTACTGCGATACCAGATTTCGCCATAAGGGCTACTATTATAATAAATAGTTGTCTTTAAATATTTTTATACAAAAATTAAATCACAAATGAACTTACATACCTTGACAAATCACGACACATCTTAATGTCATCATACAACATACTCTCCACACCTTCTCTGTATTTTTTCTTTTCCTCTTCATAATGATCTTCTGTATAACAATTTTTACCAAATAACCACCAGCCTCTTATTTCTTGATTAAGAAGATTAGTATTAATAATAGCAGGACCGTCATCTCGATGTTTCATTCCTTCAAACCACCATACTTTTGCTAAAAGAGACTCAGTCGCTGGTCCATCAGTTCTGTGAAGCGTGTTATTAACCCACCATTCACTAATAAATCCAAAAATATAAGCAGGTCCATCTAGACGATGTCTTTTGCCATTAACCCACCACTCTTTCAAACCATTGCTTAGTTCTACAGCAGGACCGTCTTCTCGATGATGTAAACCTTGTCTATACCACAACTTTGATCCGTTATGCATTTCAATAGCAGGACCGTTCTCGCGATGTCTTAGACCATCAAACCACCATTCTTGCGAAGTTTCTGTAATAACAGCAGGACCATCTTCGCGATGTTTTTTTCCGTTGAGTGTCCAGAATTCTGATCCGCAAGATTTAAAGTATTCAGCCATTTTTACAAAAGTAGACGATAAAGTTATTTAGAATCATAAAAAAATCAATTAAGAAAATTTCTTGGTCAGTATATAAAAGATGGCCTTTTTATTGTTAGGAATAGGATTTTTAGGTATTGGAACAGCATTTGTAGTAGAAGGTGTTAAAAAACATCCTGAAAATAAGATACTACATTTTTCTTATGGATCTAGTTTATATACAGAGGAAAAGAGAGGAAATATGATGTATCAGAAGTATCCTCCTTGTTATAATATCTGTGGAGCTACAAGAACTATTCAAGATAAGTTAGAACAAGTGTTGGGAAATAATTTTATGGATTACAAAAAATTATTGGATGTATTTTCAATAGTGTTGTGTCAAGAGGTTCATATAGAATCAAAAAGACGAGATGAAATGTTGATGCAGCGTATAGATGATTTGGTAAGGATGGGTGGTAAGTTTGATAGAATGAATGTAGTAAATGCTAGAACAGAAAATATGAAAGTGTTTCTAACAATTGCTAAGAATTTGATTAATAGACAAATGAAAAGTATTTTGGAAGATAGCAGAATAAATAAAGATGTTAAAAAAGATGTTACAAAACTTACAGATGTATTTTATCAAATCCATTTTGGAAAACTTGAACAGTATTAGTCTATTAATTTTCTTCTACTTTGACGTTTCTTTTTTCTTTGTGATTTTCTTTTCTTGTATTTTCTAATATTTTTTTCTGAAATATCTTGAGATATTTCAGGAGATTTTTCTTCAGTTATTTCTTCAGTTATTTCTTCATTTTTCTCAAACATCTTATAATAAGATATCAAAAACGTCTTAAGTTTTGCTAATCCTGCTCTTGTAATAAGTTGCTGAAAATAATATTTAATACCATCCAATGTGACAACAGTGGGAAGAAAGTTAAAAAATTCTTTTCTAAAGAATAAGTTATCATATTGATTTAATAACCATATTTGTGTTAACCAGACAGATAATGTAATCATTGCTATTTTGTCATTTTGAAAAACACTTTTAATTATTCTAATACCCGAAGGAGTTAAACAAAAAAATATAGACCAAGGAGCTAAATTTTCTGTCAAGTATATGATAATGTTAATAAATAATTCAATATTAGGATATTCTTCATTTTTGTAGTATTTCTCTGATAAGCTATAAAATAAGTTTTTGAATTTTTCAATAAATTGTTTATCATCTTTTATGCCTTTAGTTTCTGCTTCTATCCTCTCAAACTTAAAAAAGTTTTTAACATTTTGTTCACAATTTTTGTTAAACAGTTTGGAGTATTTGTGCTGGTCTTTGTAAGATTGTATCTTAACATTGAATGTCTTTTCTAGCATTTTAACAGGAACTATTTCTTCGTATTCTTTACAAAGTTGTTTATAATCGATGCTTGGTAAATTACAAGTAAATGATGATTTTACAAGTGCCATTATTGTTTTATTTGTTAATTATATTAGAAAATATAATTAACAAGAATTTTATATTGTTTTTATATTATATTAACTGTAAATGTCTTCTTTTTTTAATGTTTTCAAGTCATTTTTTTTATCGAAAAATATAAGCGATCAAGAGATACAGTTATATGACCCTCTTGTTAGAATGCAGTATGACGAAATGAAACAAAAAAAAGAACAAGAAGAAAAAGAAAAAGAGCAAGCTTATAGTATTATCACTGATACTTTTAAGGAAATTGTTAATAAATCACTACAACAAAATGTAAATTTTCAAAAATATATAAAAATTACAAATTTTATAAAGTCCGACAAAGGAACAATATATTATAAAATACCTACTGATGCTTTTGTAAGATTTGTAACATGGTCCCAAGAACAAATAACTTTTGACAAAAATAATGTCATTTTATTCCAAAATATGATTCAGTTCATTATAAACTCTGATATCAATAGATTCTTCTCGAACAATTTAGACTTTGAAAGAACATGCACTTTTGATCTAGATTATCGTCAAGATTATTACAAAAAACAATTCAAAACTGTTATATCTTCATCTAGTTACAAAGATAGAAGACAGATTGCTTTTACAAACAATCCTTCTGATGAAAATGATAAAAAGTTTCTAATACCATTTGCCTCTAATTTGATAAATATGTTCTCCACAAATTGTCAAGTAGTTCTAGGAAGTTTAACAATAATCAATAACTACTTTGCTGAAATTGAAGGTGTTAAAACTAGAGTAAAAGCAACCGCTCATGCAACTGTTTTATTAGCAACAAAAATGGGGGACAAAATTTATTTATATTGGTATGATCCAGTGGGTTATTCTCCATCAAGACCAACTGATGTATTCCTCCAAGAATTTATTAATAGTTTGAATACTGTAACCGGAAAAGAAACCTTTGTATATGTTAAATCAATGTATAAAAAATATGATAACAATATACAAGCTCTCACTGTTCAATATGATATAGGAATGTGTCAATTATTTTCTTTATTTTGGATTCACAATGTTATGATGATTATGTATAATCTTAGAAAACAAAATAATATATATGGTTACAACCTCTCTCTATGGATTGATCACATCGATGAATTTTTGGTAGGGTATGTAAAGGACAAACTTGGTATATCAGATCAGGATTTTGAAATGAGAAAACAAGAAGTATATTCAGGTGTTTACATGATCTTGGTAAACTTTTTTGTAAATGTCACTAATACAATGTTAGAACAAAAAATTGGTTTTTACGATGAAGAAACCTTGAAAACTAAACTTGACCCAGCCAAATATATAGAGTTTACAAATATTGAAAATTTATATAACTCACCTGAAAATAAACCCAACGAAATAATTATAAAAGAGTTTTCTAAAATTTTTCAAAGCTCAGATATAAAAACTCTTAACATCATCAAAAAAACATTATCATCTACATGCAATAACTTGGAAGAATGTAGGAATGCTGTTGAATCATTTTCTATTGATGAAAAGAGAGTGTTCTTAATAAATTATTATAAAAATTCTTTCAAATATTTTTCCTTATCTCAATTCCTTGAAACATACTTGAATGATATGATAAATAATAAAAATCCTTCACTGAATTTAATTCCTAGTGAAGAACAAAGAGGAACTAGCATTGACATATACAAAAGATACACAAAAGAAACATACCCTGATGAAGAAAAAGACATGAACATACAAGCTTGGAAACAGAGAATAGATATTGTATCATCGTCTGTAAATGAACTAACAGAGAAACGTATTAGCGAAATAGAAAAATTTGCTAAAACAGATATTACTGTTCCTGATATAAAATCTGAATATGAAATGGAAGCTAAGTTGATATATGACTTACAAGATAAAATTAATGAATTGAAAGAAATGTATACTTTATTATTGTCAGATCTTTCCACAGATTTGCGTAAACAAGTACAAGATTTTTTTATAAAACAAGAAGGTGATAAGTATTATGATCAGGTAATAAGTAATGTAAATCGTTTCAAAAAAATATATTTTAAATTTCCTAAAAGCTCAGACACTGTAGAAGATCGTTTAATTAACATTTCCAAATATTTCATTGTAAAATACTTGGCAGAAGAATACAAAAACAAAAGTATTCCTTATGAAAAAGAAGTCATATTTCCCAAAGGTTTTGCTCAAAGAATTAGAAATCAAATCGTTAAAAATATCATTGAAATTTCAGACAGCGAAGCTAAATATTTTGCTAATCGTATCTTGACAGAATTACCAACAAACAGAAAAAAATTGGTGGAAGAATTAAAACAATCCTATCATCTTTCTACTGATTTGCTATACAAAATAAAGAATAAAATAGATCTGAAAGAATGCTTCGAACAATTCAATCAAATTTATAAGAATAATAGAGATATAAGAATAGAATCAGCAAAAGAAAGTGCAAGAAATATATTTAACTTGGCAAAATCAAAAGCATTGTTAAGTCTATACGATTTTGAAACTTTATACAATAGTGCTAAACTCAACTATAATAATTATTATGACATTATCAAAAGCATTTTTGATAATACAAAGAATACGATTAAAAGATTATTGTTTGAAAGTTGCGAAGTAGATGAGGATTGTTTTTCTCAATGCTGTATTCAAGATCCTCTGATAAAATCTGACAAGTATTGTGCCAGAAAAGACGTTTGTGATACTGAAAGTCAACGAAGAGAAAAATTAAAAAGAAAAAACATATATGCTAGTATAGATACTTCTAATATATTACAAACTAAACGAACTAGAAAATAATACTTTTTAAAAAAATGTTGATTATAATTTATTGATAAACAAGTATGTCACTATTCAACTCTCTCTTAACAAATAAAACCAAACTCGTTGAGGATTGGTATATAAAAAACTTTGGAACTCGTATAAAAGACAATGAAATTTTTGAATATATCTTTTTGAAAATACAACATGATGATTCTAATCTACCTACAGTAAAAGAAATAGAAGACATTTTCTGTATCATTTCTTGTCCTTGTGAAGTAGAATATGATCCCGATACTGTAATTGATATTAAGAAGGAATGTTTAAGAAAAAGAGGCCGTTTTTATAACTGCATGCAATTTTTATTTGTTTACGAATTCTATTATCTAAATAAATTACTTCCTACTGATGAAGAACTTGAAGAAATTATTCAAAGATACGCCGAATTTACAAATGATCCTGAAGAATTTCATCAGAAAGATAAAGTTCATGTTCCTGTATTAAACTTGGACAAACTCTCGCCAATAGTTAAAGATACTCATATAAATGAAAACTGTTCCTTATGTCAAGAAGAAATAGGAACATCCTCATTTTATAAACTGCCTCCTTGTAATCATTTATTTCATGCTTGTGCTGAAAAATGTTTAGGAACATCAACTATAATGAACTGGCTATCCAAAAATAATTTTTGTCCAAATTGTAAAACAAAGGTTCAAATTAATTTACACGACTAATTTGTTCCTTTACTTCTAGTAATCTCGTATCTATTGCTTTTACTATTTGACTTTTTGCTATTGATGTAGTATTTCTTGCTACATCAATATCTCTATCTGGACACAAAAATACTCCTTCATAATCAAACCTTCTTTTTATAAAATCAATCTCGAAATCAAATGAGAATATTCTTCTGTAAACATACACTAAATCTCCTTTATCACTTACGAGGATATGGACACAAAGTTCATAATCATCGTAGCAAGAATAATGAATCCAATTTATTTGTATAGAGTCCATTATAGAATCTATCATGTTAAATACTAGCCGGTATTTTGGCAAAAATGTTCGAATCTCTGATCTGGGAATATAAGACATGATGTTTACTTAATTATTAATAAATTATTATTTAAAAAATAAATATTATACTATTGTATAAGAGTTAGGTATTTCTTAAGAAATACTTAACTCTTATACCCCATCAATCTCCTATAGCTCAGATGGTAGAGCACTGGCCTTATGTGCCATTGGTCTCGGGTTCAATTCCCGATGGGAGAAACTTTTTATTCATATTTTATAAAATATGAATAAAAAACATACTTACAAAAACTCCTTAATAACTGAAAAAATATCTCGATTAATATTCTTACCATTATCATTTCTGTTCAAACACAATGCTAATTCATTCAACGTTTTTACTCTAATTTTCTCTTTCTTTCTCTCCTTATTTATATCATATTGCTTAAGCAATTTAATATCAAATGTCTGAGGACGTTGATAAAATTTTAGCAAGACTTTGGCAACTTTTATACAATCCTTATATAAATGACTTGATCTCTCATAAATAGAATCTATCATAAACCAGTAAGCTTCTCCAGTAACATTTCTGTTTCCAGATGACAATAAACGTTCAAGACTGTAGTAGTCTAATGACTCAATACTTCTGTAAACATCAAAAGGATGGTTTCTTTTTTTGGAAAACATATTTTTATTTCATTACATCATAGAATGAAATAAAAATATTAAAAATCAATTAACCTACCTCTCACACAAATGGCTTGTAAATATTAAAGTCAATTAATGGAAGAATGGATTCAATCATCTCATATCTTACATCAGAATAACAATCATAACATTCAAAATCAAGCAAATTACTATCGAAAAGATCATCAAATAATATTATACTGATATCAATACAAAAATGTTCCACAAAATCCTTAAACTTGATGTTTGTCTCTAGAAACTCTTTCACCTTTTTGTTTTTTAACAAATAAGTATACAAAAACGACGCATACTCTGAAAATTGAGGACATTTGAACTCTTCGCAAATATTTTCGATCTTTTCATTAGGATTCTTTATATAAGAGTATAAAAGAGGTTCATAACTAATATTTCCTTCTCTTGAAGTAAACACTTTGAAACATTCATGTTGTAAAAGATCTTTAGCAGACGGTCTCTTATCCATATCTATCACTAAACAAGACATCAACATATCCAAAAATTTAATGTCTGTAAAGTTCACAATATCTTGAACCTCTTTTCCGAATGCTTTAAGAACATTAAAACAAGAGTGTTTCTTTTTGATAGTGGGTTTATCTTTTGGAAATTTACCAAAATAAACTGAAAACACAGTCATTGCCAGCGAAAAGATATCATTCTTTGGATGAGTTTCTAAAATCTTATTGTTATGTTTCACAAAGTAAATTCTTTGTTCTGGAGCCATAAAACAATCAGTTGAACAAAGTGCAACTGAATCTTTTGTAGCACGAAAAATACATCCTCCAAAATCTATCAACTTAGCATTAACATCATCATCGATCACGATGTTCGACGGCTTTATGTCACTGTGAACAACACCATTCACTTCCAAGTAATAAAGAGCTCTCAAAATCTGGTAAGTAATCCAAGGAAGATGCATAAATTTATTAACAGTCTTCTTACCCCACTGACCAAAAGGTATACCACCATTTTCTAGGACCATTTTAACATTCTTTTTATCACTCAGTTTCTTGACTTCTTTCATTTTGATGATATTAGGATGTTTGAAAGTATTAAGAAAAGCAATCTCTCGAATAGTTGAGTATTCAATATGAGGCTGATTTGTTTTGCTAGAACGAGTTACCAGCTTTACTTTCTTGATGATGTTGTCTTTTTCGACATAAATCTTGCCAAAAGATCCGCGAGTAATAAAGGTCGTCATTTTTGTGTTACTTAGCACGATGGTGTTATAAATTTTAATTTAAAAATCAATTATCTTAAGTAAATTTAAAATGTCTAATCAATTACTACTCGATTCAGCTTACAGAGACAGAAATAATTATCCATCCTCTACAAACTACACCATATATCCAAAACAACTCGACCAAAGTTGTTCTTGTAACTGTGGCTGTCCAAATTGCTATATTAATCCCATCGCAATCGCTTATCCTAATGTTCATTCTGGCCCAGATGTATCAAATGCTGTTGTCGATTGTATCTCTCTTAATACTATAGTATTGAACTTACCACCTGATTACTTAGTTGGAACATTAGTAGGCAAACCAATCTTGTCATACTTTGAACAATTTTTTCAAAATGTGTTTAGTAACTGCACATTTTTAGCAAAAGCTTCAGCAAGCCCCGGTGACTATGTAAGCTCAATCATTTCAAAATCTACAACAGATAACTCTGGAACGATTTTATATCTTAAAGATGATCTACCAGTAGACGTTTCAAGAGCTTGGTGTATCTACAAAAATGCTCCTTATTCTCAAGCCGTGCTTTCTGCTACTAATACCACCAATATCTTAGATCTATCTAGTAACACTATCATTCCTGTTAAAACTTCTTCTTGTAGTTATTCCATCCAACCTGATTCTTCTGGTAATGTATGCGGCCAATATTTTATAATGATTACAGATACGGATACTGATTGTAGCACTGCAAATCGTGGTCAAGTTAAACAAATCAAATATTATGATAATTTAAATCATCGTGCATACTTATACGACTCATTTCCTGTAGTTCCTGAAGCAGGTCAGTCTTATGAAGTGTATAAAGCTTTCAAAGAAGGCATGGGAAGTTTATGGTATAGCAACGGTATAAAAGACAAAAACTTTACTTATTGTAGAGAAGTTACCTTATCTTATGTAGTTATACCAAACTTCTACTTATGGTCAGGGGCAGGAGGACGACTCGACAATTACAGATATATTAATCTCAAAATTTCTAATGATGGTATTAATAACTCAGGATCGTCTACAATAAGCACTAATAGTATCGATGCAAGATATGTTACTTATGTTTTTCCAATCAATATTCAGTTAGCTGAACAAAGATTCTTTGTATTGACTCCATCCACTAATAAGTGTTTCATGATTGACTTTAATCA
>JACCDP010726211.1_pt1 | contig 11853 bp, 8 predicted proteins | sample 7445841 | NCBI WGS metagenome assembly JACCDP01 (sample SAMN15323441, study PRJNA562643) | freshwater metagenome | isolation source: river surface water | place: USA:Blue River Watershed | collected 2017-08-17
ATTCACTAGGTGAATCTGCTAAAAAAATTGTTTTAGCTGTCACTTTGTTGGACCAGCAAGCAACCGGCGCAAGCATATCGCCATAAACATCTGCCCAGCATGTACCGACGGTAGGAGATTCAATCCTAGAAAACTCTGGCACTATGGTCGCTGAAGTAAATAACACTAAGGTTAAGGTGGCGCCTATTAGCAATTTTTCATTCTTCACAAATGTATTAAATCCAGCCGAGCGGGTTGCGCTTAGAATTTTAAATGCACGATACCAATGAAAGAGTGCACCCAGGGCTCCCCCATACCAATAGGTTGTACCACCAGTTGATTGCATAGCCACATACATAGCTATTGCTGAAGCAGCCCACCAACCTAATCCAAACTGTATCTGCCTTATAGCCTTTTTACGTAGCACAATTATCATTTGAATTAATTCAATTTTCTCTCGCTCGCTAAAGTCAGAATTTTCATTATTATTTTCCATAGTTCTCCTTAGTTCTTAAGTTTAATTCTAACTTTACAAATTCTTCTTGATAAGTGAGGTTAAGTGATGTACTAAAAAGTTACACCTTAAAGTTTTCTCGTCTTACCCAAGTAATTGCCAAGATAATGCTGCTTGTGATGCAAATTATTAGAGATGGGAAAAAGCAATAGAGGTCCAACAAAATTCCCAATCTTGGCTCTCCTGGTACTAGTTGGCGCATCTGAGTAATACCCAAAATTGATGCTGCTGCCCAAATAAGCGCAGTCATACTTGGTGGACGTTTAGCTCGGGCGACATAAATTGTTGTAATTAATAATGCCAGGCTGCCTAGAAGAATACCTGTGAAGATAAGTAGAGAAGTGTATTTTACGGAGCCAGAGCGGGTGACCTGAATGAGATTAGAGATTTTGCCTTCTTCTCGTTGCTTTGCAACTAAATTTATGTCATATGCTTGATCTTGAAACCAATCAACATCGTCGTTAAAAGTTGCACCTCGATATACATAAAATTCAAAGCCTGGAATCTGTGGCTCATAATAAAACTCATAGGTATTAGCATTTTGGAAAGAATTACTTTGATTGTTACTACCAATTTCCACCTTCACATAATTGTCTAGGGAATACTTGTCAAATGGATAGTAAAATTCATTAGCGCGCTCAAGTTTTAAAGGATTAGTCATGTCTAGAATTACAGGAATCGCGCCTAATGCATCGCCCGGGGAAAACTGCTGCAAACTATTTTGTGAGATATTGTCAACAAAAGCTTTGATCGGAACTTTAGTAATAGTTGAGCTTGAATATGGTGTTGCTAAGTCAATACTTGGCCATAGATAAACATTTGCGCTTAAGTGGCCAGTTTGAGGATTAACTCCGGTAAATTGGTACCAGAATTCAACAGAGTTTGTTTTCAGTTTTTCCTCTAAATCTTCATTTGGAAAGTTACCTAGGGAAGATACACCCCAGGAATCTTGTTCAAACAAAGTACTTGGATTAGAAAGTTGAAAGTAAGTAATGGGAAGAACTAGCAATGCCCATGTGACTATAGCCGTGAGGAGAACATAGACCAAGTTTTTCTTTGAACTCAGTGCAGCTCTTACTTTCATCCACAAAGTCTAGACTGAGTTATAACCTAAAAGATAGTATCTAATAGTAAGCTTAGGTTTATGAAACGAGTTGTTGGATTAACGCGATACGCGGTGTTTGTTCCTGCAATTGCTTCCATGATTGGTTCCTTGCTTTTGATGATGCAAGGGTCAATTGAGATGGTTGTAGCAGTAATAGACACAGTTCTAAATGGCTATGGCTTAAAGCAAACAATTGTGGCAGTACTGACAGCAGTTGATGCCATCTTACTTGGCACCGTTTTATTAGTAATCGGGTATGGCTTATATGAACTTTTTATTGATGCAGATCTTGATGTGCCCACCTGGCTTAAGGTAGATGACCTAGATGATTTAAAATCAAAATTAATTGGTGTAGTCGTGGCAATTATTGCTGTGGTATACGTAGGTGTATTTGTTGATTCCAACAGAGCTGACGATGTGATCTCTTATGGGGTTGGAGCTGGAGCACTAGTTGTAGGGCTTGCAATCTTTGCTTATGCAACCAAGCAAGATTCTCCTTCAAACATGGCAAATAAAACTAAATAATTAGATTTGTCCAGTTCTGGTCATTTGAAATTATCGGTAATTAGAATCAAGCCCTTGTTTAAATCTTAGATGTAAGATTGAATGTAGGGTCTAAATAAGGAGAGCAATGGGCTTATATGACAATCCCGAAAGCCTTAAGAACAACGAAGGCTTTAAATTACTAAAATCTGGCTCAAAGAGTAAGGGCTTGGAGTTGTTGAGGGAAGCTGCATTAAATGGGCAGCCAAACTCCTTGGCCACCATTATTTGGCACTACATGCTTGACGGTGATATCAAAAAAGCTATAAAAGATTATGAACTCTGTATTGTTAAGACTGAGCCTTGGATTGCTAAAGAAAAATCAAGAATAGATAAACTTTGGTTGGCTAGCTCAGCTGATAAAAAGAATTTGATGGAACATTACTTTTATCAGGTTTCTAATTCCAAAAGTAATGCTGCTTTGGCTTATCTTGCTAGCGGTAAAGAACAAATCGCAACTGATCTTTGGAATGAGGCTGCTGAAAACCACGGTCATATTGAAGCTCGCTTTTATCCTGTTTTTAATCTATGTAAATCCAATCCAACCGCGGCAATTGGAATATTGAAAAATTCTTTCACGAAAGCAGAACTGCAAGATTTAATTAATACCTTAGTTGAAGTTTCTGGTGAGGGTAAAGGTTGGTTTGCTAAGTGGGCCAAAGATGGCTTAGATATTTTGAAAAAAGTTTCTCAAGGCAAGGGGGCTAGTGTCAAAGGGGCAACCACTGCAGCTGCTGCAAGTAGCGTGGGATATATGGCAGCAAAAAATATAAATAAGTTTGTAAAGGACCAGATGGAAGAGTCCTTAGATGAAGGTGGAGAGGCTTTTGATTGGTTGCAGGATCTATTTTAAAAAATAGATTTAACTTTTCGAAAAGTCAGTCCAAACTATTTAGGTTTGACTATTATTGATGCAATTACTCCAAACACTCCAAACACTAAGCCGATAATTGCCCAGAGAGGCGCATTCAGGTTCTTCTTCTTAGCTTGTCCATGTGCAACAACTGCACAAATGACCCATAGCCCAACGATGAAAATTTCCATTTTTTTCTCCTTCGCTAATATTTTCACCAGAAATGTATTTACTTTTCATATAAAAGATATACTGATGTATTAGTTAATACAAGGGTACAGCGCTCTTATTCTGCTGAATTCACTTGTCTCAGACATGGGCGAGTTGATTAAAATGCAAGGTTTTGGTGCGTTTTATTTTTGTAGGGAATATTAGATTTTATTATCAAAGAGTCTGGCGTTGATTTTTACAAAGTTTGCTTGAGTATTTGGCTACCAGATTTGATCAGTCACTCATCGCATTGGCTGGCTAAGGCTTTAGGACTGACATTATTTTGTGCAGCTAAAAAAGTTCCCCATAATTTAGGACTCCTCTGCAATTTAACCTTATTCACAGCCAATCCCATCACCATCTCGGTCTAATCTGTGTGGATCAGCAGCTATTCGGTAAACAGGCGCCAAACCCATGGCTCTAATGTTTCCACAATCTAAATCTGGCGGAAAGAGCGGGATACAGCCTTTGTAATTAGGGTCGCAATTGCCATCACCATGCCTTATGAAAACTTGAGAATCACTTTCAATTGAAGATCCAGTAGAGATGCCAGCGCTTGGGTTGAGTAACGTACTTGCACATGCACCCCAGAGGCCAACTTTATTAGCCTTGGCTATTTCTGCAGCCTGTAATAGCTCTTCCGAATATTTACCTTTTTTCTCTTGGTAAAAATAAGGTGCAGCTGCGCCTCTTTTAACTAGCTCAAGATTTACATTCAGATTGTTATGAAACAAATACCTAAGCTCTCGATCGTACTGATCTTTATCATCACTCTCAGAATCTTTTCGAATACTTAAAGCCGAATTTCCAGCCTCTCCTTTGTAACTAAAAACCGTTCTAGTATCTGATTCTTCTAGAATCGATACTAATTCAAGCTTGGCCTCTTGTGCATAACACTCACCCTCAGTTAACTCCGGGGTATCAATTTGTAGTAAGCGTATTGTGCGACCATCTTGCAGAAGTATGGTATCGCCATCTATAACTTCTTTTAATTGCAGTTGAGAGTTTGCACACCCTGCAAGAAGTAGCGGTATTAAAATAATTTTTGAAACAAATGGAGTTTTAAACTTTATCACTCTATTCTAAGCCATCCCAATTAACAGTTTCTACTAAGTCATTTGCACACTCATTATTAGGTGAATTAGATATCAGCAAAATACCAAAATTAGTTTGCTCGTCAGGTCCATACCAGGTTTGAGTGTTTGCAAATAACCCACGATCAAATGCCTTTAAAATATCCATTACATTATTAAAAATCCAAACGCCACACTCTCCGTCGTCTGATAAAACTACCCCTAAAGAATTACTACCAGTTATGTCATTGAAGGGGTCCACGCTCCAACTCAAATTACTGTTTTGATTTAAGCGATTTAAAATTACTTCAGTAATTTCAGATTCCAAATATTCATCACCGCTAGATTCTGATCCAGATGCACTGTTTGAATCAGACTCATCTAACGAAAATCCTTGGTTTTCACAATCCGCTTCAGAAAACTGAATGGCGTATTCCCCACTTGCATAATAGTGAGACATTACAGCTTCATCTTCTACGCCATTATTGGCAGCGCGAGCATCAACGTAGGCCTGATATTCTGAAAAATAGTTATTCTTTAGAACTTCACAAAGGTGTTGCTCAGAACTATTACCGCTGTAGGAACTTCCAGAGCTACAGCCTGTTGTAACGATGAGAGTAAATATTGATATTACAGCAATTTTTTTAATTCGCACTGGCTATGCATTCATACTGAGTATCAAAAACATTAAATTAAACTCCGCGCTTATACTCTTGAACTTTATCTCTAATTGTTTTTTCATAGCTTGAACGAGCAATTTCCTTTTCTTCTTCACTTCTTTTCAGAATTAAGATATCTTCTTGTTGAAGTGGGCCTGTGATGTCCATTCTCACCACAATATCAAGGGGTAGACGAGTTGACTCCCCATAACTATCAGCAAAGGTAGTTTCATTATTTGGAACTTTTGGCATCAGACGGTTTGGAGTAATAAAGATAGTTTTTGCCCGATCATGATGGCCAGTTTGTCTTCCGCTCTCAGAGAATGCCAGTTGACTTAGTGGTGTCCGCGGTTTTTCGCTGTTGCCCATTGAGATTGCTAGAAAATCATCCCACGCAAGTTTTCTGTTCATTTCTAAATCAAAATCTTCTGGCTGGAATGTGTCCAATATATCTGTCCGATTCTCTCTAACGGGCGGACGAGATTCTGCAATTGATTCAATTTGAACTATTTTCATCAGAGGAAGGAGTTGTTTTTTTGCAACTGACTTAAGTAATTCTGAGTTTGTAATTTTCTCCCTTAGAATGGCCCTTGGTCCACCTGGTGAAAGAGCAATATCCGCATCCAAAATTTCAACATTTAATCTATCGCTACTCATTCCCATCATTTCACCAGCTGAGATAACCTGATCCTCAAACACTTTAGAGCGCCACCCTCTAGTTAAATACCTTTCAGCTGCGTCACGTCTTAGCGCAATTGAAGAAGCCGCATCATTCTCTTGGGCTTGTGCAATTCGTAATGCAAACGGAAAATCATCCTGTGGAATATCACTCAAAGTATTAACCAACCATTTTTCGTCAACTTCCCATGGTTTATGTAAAGCATTGCCCAGGATCTCTAGCCAATCTCTAACCTGTGGGTAAAGTACATTAAGTCGAGCCTGTTCCGTCCGGTAGTGGTGAACACTTTTAGAGATTTCTTCTAACTTCCAGAGTGAAATGGTTACGCTTCTTTCAAATTTAGACCAATCTCTATAGTATTGAATCAGCAACGAAATTAATGTAAATAATAATAAGAATGCACAAATAAAAATTATTTGCCATTTATTGGGAAAACTTTCGGAATTAACAATTCTAGATAACTGTGTGATTTCTGGATAGCTTTCTGAAATTTCTGGCAAATACAAAAAGATTGATCCTACAGCTAGCACGAGCGACCAATTGAAAAGTAAACTCCTATGAAAACGCTTGCGAATTACGGCTAATGAACCGGGTTTTGGGATATCTAACTTATCAATAAAATCCTGATATCCATTTAATCGATCTTGAACCTCTGACTTATTATTCGACATTCGATTTAGAACTTTCCAAAGAAAAGATTCTTTTTGCTCAGAAACCCAACGGTGAAGTTCATCTGTTGAATCTTGTTGTTTCTTGCTTTGTTCACTTAGTAAAACTGCCTCATCAGCAAGTGATTGACGTGATGCCAGTAACTTATCAATTTCGGCTTGATAATCGATTTCTGGAACTACATCCTGGGTTGAAGAAGATTTCTCAAGGCCTTCAATTTCAATATTTGCTGGGTCTATCTCCAAAGAAGTATCGTCTTTTATTTGTAAATCATCGTTTGCTGTAACATTTAGGGCAACTGATATGTCTGCAGCTAAGTTTTGCGATATATCATTGCCAGTATCCTTTAATTCCTGACCTGAGGAATTGACTTGACCTTCATCCGAAGACACCAAATCACTTAATTTTTTATCCATTGGCGACCTCATTAACCTCTGAATTATAAGACTCTAACTTATTTTGGTATTCTGCAATTTTTGAATCAATTTCCACTGTCCTAGTTAGGTTCAAATCAATCTTTGATTTAATTTCCGAGAGTTTATTGGTACTTGCGACCAATATTGATTCAGATTCCTCTAGATTTTTCCAATTAATTGAATTAATTCCTGTTTCACTCTTAATTTCATCACTCACCTCAAATTTATCCATGGGATTCTGAATCACTTGAGACACTCGGGCAAAAACTGGGACTCGATTATCTTGAGCGATTAATTCAAATCGCGTTAGGTCTGATCCATCTAACATTCCGAAAACTAAACGGCGAATATCTTTCCATAAATTTGCTGATGACTTTGTTAATTGTTTTAAAAATGGGGTAACAAGCGCCTTTTTGGCTGCACTCTCGGCTTGCACTAGATCTTCTAATTCCTGTAAAAGTAATTTGTCTCTTGAATCCATAGCATCATCCTGAGAAATACCAATTGTTGCTCGTCCCTCTTCGCCTTGGAATGTTCGAGTCAGCTTCCTGCCGATTAAACGTCTAAACCAAATCCACATCCACCAAGGAATAACTTTGACTTTATCCCAACTAAAAATTAGGAAGCCTTTAATCTGAGCCCACTCAAACCATTTTTCTTTTTCAGGAACTTCTCCATCGCTAAGTTTGTTAAAACTTAAACAACCATTTTCTAACTTAAAGACTATATCTACCATCCAATTTATGTATGCTTCCGCATTTAGGTCATCTAAAACAAAAGTATCTTTAATTATTACGCCAGTATTAGGATTGAAGAAATCTGAATTTGGATCTGCTATTTCACTTAAAACTTGAGCCGTGATTCGTCTTGAGATTCCATCAGTTAAAATCGCATTCACAAAAACTCGAGATACCCAAAATTGACCACGCTGAGAGCTCTCTCGCTCCAAAATATCAAATGGACTTTTAGCTACACCACTCCACAAGCCGCCTATACTTGCAGTGTGCATAGCTGCGAATTTCGAAAACTTTTTATCATTTCTGACAAAAGCATCACCAGACCATGGTGATGACCTGTCCTCAGGTGAAGCAATAACATTCACATCCCAAGTTTCTTCCGCCGCTAGTTTGAATTCTCCGGCATGCATTTGCGAAGGGGCAATGATCAAATTTGCTTTAAATAAGTTTGTTTTAAACTTTTTGTCACCGTCTCTTGCGCTAGGTAGTGGCAAAGTCCACTCTACATAATTTGCCAGCGTTACTAAACTCCTCTTTTGCTGCTCATCCTGGGCAAGTGAATCATTTAATACCCTAACTGCGACTAGACGTACTTGTTCAAACTCGCCTCTTGCTAATTGGTCGAATAAATCTACTTCAATAGTTTCTATTACCCCGTCTTTATTTTTTCCACAGACGAGTGACTTAATATTCGCTGGCTGTAACTCTATTTCTTCAATATTTTCTGGAAATACCCATAAAGCATGGTTGATTAATCCGTCTTCTGTCCATTTTTTCATTTCTACAAAAACAGAGTCGTATAATTCCCTACTTGGGAAAAGTACTATCGCTACTTTTCCCTCACTCCAAAGTGACTTCATGAATTTAAACGCCACTTCTTTCTGCGCGCATAGCGCTTATTGCAGATTTTAAACAATTTATGGCTTCTAATACATCTTCGCGAATTTCCCAGGTTATTGGGTAAGAGCGGACATCTTCACCAGGAGTTACTCTGATAACATCTTCAGCATGCTCTTGCGCTTGTTCGTTTAAGTAATTCAAAATTGCCGTTTTACGTTCTTCAATTGAAGCGCTTGCACTTCCTGCCCGTTCTGGCAAAGGCACTGGTGCTAAATTGTCTGAAAGCGTTCCTGTCTGAACCCACTTAGTTAGTTCTGGGCAAATCTCATCAGACTTAAAACCAAGATCCATTAATCGGTGATAAGACACCAAGGGATTTAACGAGCCCTCTGCATTACACAAAATAATTGCTATGGAAATTGATTTCAGTAAAGTTCCTGGGTAATCAAAAGGCGGTGTAAAGCCTTTGTGCATTAGAGGATGAGGAAAGTTGGCTTTCTTATTTCCAGGTCCAGTCCAGACTGATATTTCTGGGCCCCGCATAATGTCATCTGTCTTTGCCTCCAGTTGGCCAAGAATTTTTGCTACATACCAGCCGCGAAGAATTGATGCTGCAACTTCTGGGGCCGCAGGAGTGCTTTCCCGAAGAGTTCTAGCCCGGCGCCATTTTAAAAATGCTTCACGTTTTTCTGGTTCATTTCTACTTGCTAACCACTGTTGTGCAATTGGTTGTACTAAAGAGTCCATAACCATTGGCTGGTAAGGGAATTTTTGCAGAGAGAAAATGTCAATATTTTGAGCGTTACTATCGCGGAACCATCCATCAGAAGTTTTATCAATCCACATGTCATATTTAAGTAATATTTCCTTGATTGCTTTGTAGAGATCACTGCCAACAGGGAAAGGAATCGCGCTCACAACCGAACGCCTTTCGCCAAGCGATTTTCCATGTACAGTCATCAATAAACCTGCATTTAGCTTTATCAGTGGCTCACTTGCTGCAACAGCTGCATCAAATTGCTCCCTAAATTTTCGGATACGTTCAGAAGTTTCCCCTCGATCTTTTCTTGTTTCAGACAAGTAAGAAGCCATATCTTCGTTTAAGTAACCATAAAATGAAGTCCCTTTGCGTTCCATCCACTTTAATGCCCGTTGCAGATACACATTTGGGTTAGAGCTAAAATCAAATTGGGCGCTTTGTGCAGCTTGAGAGCTATCTTTTCTTGAGCTTTTTGATGCCGGAATCCATTCCTGCATAACTTCAAACAATGCCCAAGTATTATCCGCTTCAAGTTCAGTAAGCTCAAGAGAACCCATTAATACTTCATCAATTACAACTGCAAATGCATTGCCTTGACGGTCTTCTCTTACCGAACGTCTAATTTGCTCTGCGAATTCGGATGGAAATTGTTCAACATCAATCATTAAGCGTTCATTTGGAGCTGGATTAAATCTCTTTGGAACATATGGAGACTCAAAGGTTGGCCAACCCTGGTAGGCATTGTCTCGTCCATCAAGTTCTTGTGGTTCAAGTGCCCTAGTAAGCAAAGCCTTTTCACCACCAGAGACCGCAATTCGAAGTGGAGATATGTAGTTCATTGATAAATCCCTCATCAATTCAGACGAAAGTTCTCGCAAATCAGACTCAGCTCGCCAACCTAGAGCGTTCTTGCATTGATCGGCAGCGCCTTGGACTGCAGGGTGATCGGGACGTAAGGATTCCTGACCTTGAGCTTTTCTTAGCTCTTGACCAACATAATTTCCAACTTCTGCTGCATATCTTTTGTATGTGTTGCTCTCTGAAATTAACTCATCGGCAACAACATTTAATTTCACCTCTAGTCGTTGCAACAATTCAACTGTAACTTTTAAACCCTGCTGCGAAATATATCTTGCTACGACTTTTAAAATATGAGTTGATTGAGCAGTAACCCAAGCTCGTGCCTTCGCATTCCTTAAATTAGTCTCTTCATCTAACGCTCGCTCAACATATGCTTGATAAAAATTCATCAATTTTTCATGCCAGCTAGAAAGTGATTGACCACCAGATTTATCTAATCCTTGCTGCGCATCTGAAAGTATTTGGTTTGTAAAAGATGCGTAAAGTAGATCCCTTGATTCAATTGGTCGCAGCGCATCGATCACATCGTTGCTGTGCTCTGTTTCTTCATTTAATTTAAGATCTTTAATAAAATCCAGTACGCAAGCATCGGCTTTGAATGAGATCCATTCATCCTGAGTTTTTACTTTGAACTCAGGATCCTCCGCCTTGTGAATATAAAGCATGCGATCTATCGCAGACCGAGCCAATCGCTCCTGGGCATACTGCATAAATCTGTCTTTACCTAAGCTCACGCGGCCAAAACCAAGAGAAGAAAATGGTGGGGCTTGTCTATTTTCAACTTTCAAACGAGACAAGTCTGGAAGCTGATTTGCATCTACTGCTTCCTGATCTCGGTTTGCAATCGCATATGCCAACATGTCATCTTGAACTTTGTCATCAGTCACCCAAGTTGAAAGACTGGCAGCAACTGCAAGATAAACGGCAGGTTGATCATCAAAATCTACTTTTGAATTTTGTCTACCTACTACGTAAGTAAATGCCGGACCCACGCTGTATTCGATAGCATGCGAAGGTGAAACTAAACCCTGACTCTTGTAAAGAGCAGCAGTGCTTGCAGTGGGTGATCCAGCCCAAAGTCCAGCCATGGCTTCGCTCATAGCTGCTAACGCATTTGGCTCAACGCCACCTTTTCCATCAATCTTCGAAAATACATCAGGTGCATAAAGAATTGAAAATATTTGATGAACCCATGTTGAACTTGGCGCAGCACTTTTAATTGCTTCAGTTACATCTAAATACTGACCTGCACCAGAACCACCTGCAATAGATGAAACTACAATTACAATTGGGTCTGTAACTCCAGCACCCTCTTTAGTGCCAAACAAAGCTCCGATGGAATCTAACTGTCCACGAGACTCAGCTGAATTCATTCTAGAAATTGCTGCTGCTGCAGCTTGTCTCACCTCTGATAATTTTGCTAAAACAATGGTTCTTCCAATTGCCCGGTACTGACCAGCACCAAGACCAATAGGAATCTTTACTTCTTCTGCTGAGGGTAAAGGTTTTTCCACATCCGGCATTAATTCAGATGGAATTTTTCCAGGTAGCGCCACAGCTCCATATGCTTGTTTATAAGCGGTCCCAGTTGTAACTAATCCCTGATAATTATCTGAAGGCAAAAATGGAGCTGGAAAACTTGCACCATCCTGATTTGTTGGGCTATCAACATGCAACATCTGCCATGCCTTTGGCCATCCACCGCGCCAGCCGCGTTGAATCAATTCTGATTCGAGAGCCTGGCGAAGGGCTCGCAGAGTTTTACCACCAGAACCACCGACGCCTACCAATAAAAAAGGTCTTAACATTTATTTACCTCTCAGATTTTGAATATGGTTGAAGTGTGCACTACTACACACGCTTTCCGCCAGGTGGTGGGGGTGGGAATGATCCGCCTGATCCAGGTGGTGGGGGTGGGAATGATCCGCCTGATCCAGGTGGTGGGGGTGGGAATG
>JACCDP011204896.1_pt1 | contig 11853 bp, 9 predicted proteins | sample 7445841 | NCBI WGS metagenome assembly JACCDP01 (sample SAMN15323441, study PRJNA562643) | freshwater metagenome | isolation source: river surface water | place: USA:Blue River Watershed | collected 2017-08-17
ATAAATCACCAAAATCAAGAATCCAGTTCAGAAGACTGAAAATTAATCTTGAGTCTACTTCAGTAGACTTGAGCTATTAGACAGGGAATTTATTCCCTGGCTGGGGGATTATAGGATAATCAGAATACATGAATAAAACACAAACAGAAGTAATTATAGCAAAAATCCAATAGGCGATCGCTCTTTTTAATCAATGGTTAGAATCTCAAGTAAAAGACTTATAAATCACCAAAATCAAGAATCCAGTTCAGAAGACTGAAAATTAATCTTGAGTCTACTTCAGTAGACTTGAGCTATTAGACAGGGAATTTATTCCCTGGCTAGGGGATTATAGGATAATCAGAATACGTGAATAAAACACAAACATAAACCATTGTAGCAAAAACCCAAGAGGCGATCGCTCTTTTTAATCAATGGTTAGAATCTCAAGCACAGGACACATAAATTCACAATTATTCAACTAGACTAAATGCAATCAATATTATGATATGTTAACTTAACACTGTTAGCGATCGCACTTGAGTATGACAGTTCTACAACTCCGTCCCCCCAATACTCTACCTCGAATCACCTGGGAAAAACTACCAGCAGATTTTCCCCTACCAGATGAACCCGTGGAAAATAACCTCCAACCCCTTCTCGCTGCTGCTTTAAGAGAGTCCCTAGAATTAGCAGGTTTAATTCTAGAATCAATGCTGATTGCCTCCAATTTTGGTCTATGTGCCACAGTAGATGACAAAAGCATTGTCAAAGCACCTGATTGGGTTTATGTGCCTTCTGTCCATCCTCTACCTCCAGGAGAAATCCGTCGTAGTTACACTCCTCATAGCGAAGGAGAAAACCCAGCCATTGTCATGGAATTTATATCTGCAACGGAAGGAACAGAATATTCCATTAATCCCCATTTTCCCTATGGAAAGTGGCACTTTTATGAACAAATTTTAAAAGTTCCCACTTACGTGATTTTCCATTCCCAAATTGGAATTTTAGAAGTTCATAATTTAGTTAATGGTAAATACCAGCAAGAATCTCCAGATGAAAATCAGCGTTTTTGGATAGAAGCTTTAGACCTATTCTTGGGTGTATGGATAGGGAAAAAAGCCGAATTTCAGGGTTATTGGTTACGATGGTGGGATAAATCTGGAAATTTATTACTCTGGGGAAGTGAGTTAGTTAATCAAGAACGCCAAAGAGCAGAACAAGCAGAACAAAAAGCTGTTAAACTAGCTGAAAGACTGCAAGCAATGGGGATTAGTTTAGAAGATATTTAAGAACCTTTTAGTAGAGAAGAAACTTTGGATACTGAGTATCTACCATAAACTGTTGTTGAGAAACCTAAAAAATACCTAAAATTTATGAATCAGCATAACTTAGCTTATACATCTGATAATCCTAAATTGGATTATCGCGTGATCATCAAAAAAATATTAAACGGTAATTTTGCGTATATTTTTGGCAGATTTTATATGTGCAGAAAATATTATTCTCAATTCAAAAGAATAAAGCAACTTTTTCAAAAAAATAAGATTGAGAATAGTTTGAAGTTTGAAACTCAAATATTAAATTACTCTAATCTTAAGCCACAAGAAATAGCTAGTTACATTAAAAATAACTCATATTACGACCAACTTGAGCTAAATCAACAATCAGTTGCATCTATAGTAGCAGCCGCTAAGACAGAAAACCTGATTGCGACTGGAAATGGTTTATCTTTTACTTATGATGAATATCAGTATCAGACCAAACGATATCATAAAATTGCAATGGCTAATGTAGATCAACCTCTAAAAATCAAAGAAATACACAAACTTAGGTATGATAGTCAATTATTAGATATTTCATCACAATACCTTGGTTACTTTCCCACTAACTGTGATGTCAGATTGTGGTGGAGTTTTGCAAATACATTATCCCTAGAAGCAAGACGTAGCCAGCATCAAACCATTGACTATCATTATGACATACATGGATTTAACTTTTTTTATGTTTCTTTTTATCTAACCGATGTGGATATTAAAAGTGGCGCACATATTCTTGTTAAAGGGAGTCATGTAAATAAAAAAATGTTTATGCTTTTGCGTAGTGCGCGTCTTCCTGAAGAGGTAATTCATCAAAATTATTCTCCAACAGATATTATTACAATTCAAGGTAAAGCGGGAAAATGTTTTCTTGAGGATGCTTCCTGTTACCATAAAGCTTTAGCACCCATTGAACATGATCGTTTATTTCTACAACTGAGGTATTTTTAATATGTTAATAACTAAACTGGGTTTTGGCTGTGCTTCAATTTTAGGTAAAGTTGACAAAAAGAATAGCCTTTATACTCTTAAATTAGCACACGAAGCAGGTATTAACTATTTTGATATAGCCCGTTCTTATGGTTGGGGTGAAGCAGAATCCCTATTGGGGAATTTCTTAATACACGAGAAAATTCCTAGAGAAAATATAGAAATTACAAGTAAATTTGGTTTGAGTCCACGTAACAATAAATTTATCAGAATAGCTAAGACATTAGCAAGAAATATTGTTAATTATATTCCCCAATCTCAAACAATAGTCAAGTCTGTGGCTGGTCAGGTTTCACCTAAGATAGACTTTACAGTCAAAAATGCAACTATTAGCTTAAATACCAGTTTAAAATCTTTGCGTACTGATTATATTGATAATATATTATTCCACGGTTATGACTTTGAAAACAAATCAGATGACATCTTTGAAGTGATTGAATTTTTAGAAGCACAAAAAAAATGTGGTAAGATTAGAAGTTATGGATTTGCTACATATCAATCAATAGAATTGGTAAATAACTTCTTCACATCTAAAAATATTAAGCCTGATATACTTCAAATAGCCTGTGGAGGAATTGGTAAGCATGATTCAATGACATTGAAAAATCTTGCTGATAAAGATATGAAAATTGTGATGTATTCTCCCTTTAGAATTGAACCGAGTATATCATTGATATTTGAACAACTTAAGGATAAAAACCTCTATTCTGAAATTGAGTCTATATTTGGGAGAAAATTTATTCCAGAAGAAGATATGCACCAAATTACACTATCATATTTTCAAAGAATTTATTCACCTTACGCAATTGTAATCAGTATGTTTAATCCTCAGCATATTAAAATCAACCGGCAAGCAGTTCAACAAGAAAAAATCAGTAAGGAACAATTTGAGTCTTTTGAAAGATTGCTTACTCTTCGTAATATCATTTGAATAATAATATTCTGATGTATAAATAACCCACCAAAAATAAGTTGATATAAATGCTTTGTTAAAACCTAAATATTTTCCATTTCCTCTAAGAATACTATGAAATCTATATTTTCTAACCTCGTTCAAAGCCCATACATTATAAATACAAGATCCTTTTTAAGGAAATATAGTATTGGTAGGAAGTTTTTAGCATACCTATCTACTAAAATTAGTAAAGGATATGAGAGTAATTTTGAATCTGCTTTATTGAGATATATTAAAGCTGGTGATATCGTATGGGATATAGGAGCAAATATTGGATATTATACAGAACAAATATTGAGTCAAGTTGGAAACGAAGGTAAAGTTATAGCTTGTGAACCCTCACCTTTAAGCGCACAGTTGTGCAGAAAAATTCCTAATAAGGGAAACCTAATTGTGATCGAATCAGCATTAGGCAATAAAAATGGAACTACATATTTTTCTGTTAATGATGATCCAACTTCCCCAACAAATAAATTATCAAATTCTGGTAAGACAAGTAATAGTATAGAAGTAGAAATTACTACTGGAGATAATATTTTTCAACAGTTAGGTTATACTCCTAATGTGATCAAAATAGACGTAGAAGGAGCAGAAATTGAAGTCCTTAGAGGTATGGAAAAAGTTTTAACTTCTTCAGATTTGAGGGCAATTTTTATCGAAGTACATTCTCAAATACTTGAACAGAATGGATATCATGATGCAATTAAGATAATAACTCAAATTTTAAAGAATAATGGTTTTAATATTAAGTGGACAGATTTTTCACATATTGAAGCCATTAGAAAATAACTTTACAGGTAGATTTCCCTATCTTTGGAAAAGTATGTTGTGTTCCTGTAGTCCAAAATGACCTAAACAATAATGTTATCTGTAATTATCTTAACTTACAACGAAGCAGCGAACTTACCCACTTGTTTAGCCAGTTTGCAATCCCTCAATGCAGAAATATTGATTATTGATTCTGGTAGCTCAGATAATACCATTGAAATTGCCAAGCAAGCTGGTTGTCAAGTTTTCAGTCATCCTTTTGAAAATCATGCCAAGCAACTAAATTGGGGTTTAGAAAATCTGCCAATTTCCACACCTTGGATCATGCGTCTTGATGCTGATGAACGTCTTACCCCTGAACTCGTTCAAGAATTAAAAAAGATTTTACCCCAAACGCCAGAGCAAATAACTGGCTACCAAGTTAAACGGCGCGTATTTTTCATGGGACGATGGATTCGTCATGGTGGTTATTATCCCACTTGGTTATTGAGGGTTTGGCGTACAGGTTTGGGTACTTGCGAACAGCGTTGGATGGATGAGCATATTATTCTCTCCCAAGGAGAAACCGCCGATCTAAAATACGATATCATTGACGAAAATCAAAAAGGCTTAACCTTCTGGACAGACAAGCATAACCGTTATGCAGATCGAGAAGTTAAAGACTTGCTAGGGATGATGGTAGATGAACAGGATAATGTATTAAATACAAATCAATCGTCCCAAGCTAGTCAACGTAGGTGGGTAAAGAAAAATTTTTATGGGCGATCACCTCTTTTTTTCCGAGCCTTTCTTTACTTTTTGATGCGCTACATTATCGGACTAGGCTTTTTAGATGGTACTCAAGGTCTGATTTTTCATTTTCTACAGGGTTTTTGGTATCGCTTTTTAGTAGATGCTAAGTTATACGAAATTAGAAGGAGTCAATAATAATTTCAGCCTATTTTTTCATATTCCTCAATAGATGAAGAATATTGTCGTACGCGATCGCCTAAGTAGCTAAACAACTAAAATATTCCTTAGTATTTATTATCCTGTTAAAAATAGCGATCGCCTTCGCAAAGGCAAAATCCTCCCCCCTTTAATCATCTTCATCTATTTAAGCTACAGATAGCTAGACCAAACAATTTTCTCATAAACACATAAACTCATAAATTAATAAATCCATGAATATTCTCGGAATTAACGCCTATCACGGTGATGCTTCAGCTTGTTTAATCCAAAATGGTCAATTAATAGCAGCCATTGAGGAAGAACGGTTTAATCGAGTTAAACATTGGGCAGGATTTCCCACAGAATCTATCCGTTATTGTTTAAAAATAGCTGGTATTAGTGCCAAAGAGTTAGATCACGTTGCATTATCTTTTAATCCCAAAGCCAATCTCAATCGTAAACTCCTATTTACTCTCAAACAACGTCCATCATTATCATCACTTCTAGATAGATTTAATAAACAAAGCAAATCCGCCAATCTTCAGGAACAACTAGCCGCAGCTTGTAATTGTCAACCCCAGGAAATTACAGCACCTATCCATACCCTAGAACATCATACCACACACCTGGCTACCGGGTTCTTTATTTCCCCCTTTGAAAAAGCTGCTATTTTATCCGTTGACGGTATGGGAGACTTTGTAAGCACCTTGTCAGCAGCAGGAGAAGGTAATCATTTAGAATATTTCACCCGGACGCACTTTCCCCACTCCATTGGTTATTTATATAATGCCGTTACCCTGTATCTAGGCTTTCCTGCCTATGGTGACGAATACAAAGTTATGGGACTAGCACCTTACGGAGAACCAGAATATCTAGAAGCCTTTAGAAGGATCATCTTTCCCAAGGGAGATAGTTTTGAACTAAATTTAGATTACTTTACCCACCATGAACAGGGTATCGCCATGAAGTGGGATAATGGCGCACCCACAGTTGCACCTTTCCATAGTCCAGAACTAGAAAAACTATTAGGCCCAGCAAGACAAGTAAATTCTGAACTGACACCCAAACATCAAAATATTGCCACATCTCTACAAGCCATAACAGAAGAAATCATTTTTCATTTACTCAATCAATTACATCAGCGCTACCCTTGCGAAAATCTCTGTTTGACAGGTGGTGTAGCTATGAATTCTGTAGCCAATGGCAAAATTACTCAAAATACTCCCTTTGAAAATGTCTACATTCCTCTAGGTGCTGCCGATAATGGTACTTGTATCGGTGCAGCCTTTTTTGTTTGGAATCAAATTCTCAAACAACCTCGTCAGTTTATTTTAAGTCATGCTTATTGGGGTTCTGAGTTCTCTGACGAAGAATGCTTATTAGCATTGCAATCTCACGATTTACAACCTAAAAAGCTTGAAAAAGTAGCAATGTTAAATCATGTTGTAGATGCCATTTGTGATGGCAAAGTAATTGGTTGGTTTCAAGGTAGAATGGAGTTTGGTGCAAGAGCATTAGGCAATCGTTCCTTATTAGCAGATCCTCGTCGCTCTGATATGCGAGACATTATCAACCTAAAAATTAAATTCCGAGAAAAGTTCCGTCCCTTTGCTCCCAGCATTTTGGAAGAATCTATCGGTGAATACTTTGAAATTGATGAACCGGCCCCCTTTATGGAGAAAGTCTTCAAAATTCGTCCAGAGAAAAGAGAACAAATTCCCGCCGTAACTCACGTAGATGGGACTGGACGCTTACAAACTGTGAGTCGCAAAAATAACCCCCTTTATTGGGATTTGATTAATACCTTTGCCGAGCGCATAGGTATTCCTTTGCTCCTGAATACATCCTTAAACGAAAATGAACCTATTGTTAGAACACCGGAAGAAGCAATCCAGTGTTTCTTGAGAACAAATATGGATAGTTTAGTTTTAGGCTCATATTATATAGACCGCAGTCATTTGAAGCTCCCCGGACTGTAAAAATTTCCCTAGGCTCATTATGTAGTGGTAATTCATGAATTACCACTACGTAGGAATAGCGTGTAAGTTATATTACAGCAACTTCCACCCTAATGCAAAAATAAAATCCTGGTCTTGCAGATTTAGAGACAACAGATAAGTAAGAGTGTTATATATAAGTATGTTGTTTTTGAGTCCTAAATATTCAACAGCCACATCAAATACTCTATACTGAGTATCTTAAATCACTTTAATAATGTATTGGTGTTAAGCTGATTAATATTGAGGACTCAACAGACTAAATTCCCATAAAGCAAATTAAACTGAATAAAAGGAAATTTATTTCCTCAGGTGATAATTGACGACCAGCTTTTATGGACAAATCTTAGATACGAATGAAAAGTGCTTCCCTACCAATAGAAAACTCAAAACCTTGATACCTCCTTCACACTAGTATCTACAGAGTATAATCAATGCTTGATAGGCAAATTACAAACCAGACACTATCTCAGAATATCATTCCTGGCTCTAGGCTATTTCCTCATTCCACGCTTTCCAATATTACTGAAGAGAGTAATGATTGGAACTTGAGGCAGCTTTTAGGATTATTAAAGCGCCGAGCAGTAATAATTGTGGGTATTGTTACAGTGGGTATGGTGGGAATTACTTATTCAACCCTCAACCAAGAACCTGTATATCAAGGCAAGTTTCAAATTTTAGTTGAACCTGTGAATAATGATAGTGATTTAGGTAAACTAAATCTCATAGACTCTAATATTTCTAGAGGTGGTGGACTAGATTACGAAAGTCAAATTCAGGTTCTCAAAAGTTCAGAATTGCTAAAACCAATTATTAAACAGTTACAAGTCTCCTATCCTGATATTACCTACACTTCCTTACTAGAAGACTTAACTATTCGTCGTTTCGGAACAGCAAAAGTAATTGAAGTTAGGTACAACAGTCATGATACCGAAAAAATCAAATTTGTATTAGATACCATTTCTCAATTTTATCTAAACTATAGCCTAGACAAGCGGCAAACTAAGCTCCGTCAGGGAATACAATTTGTAGAAAAACAACTGCCTGATATTAAAAATCGGGTAGCACAGTTGCAAAAAGAAATGCAAGTCTTCCGCCAAAGATACAACTTTATTGATCCAGAAAATCAAGCTACAACAGTTTCTGAACAAGTCCAATCTCTCACACAACAAAGATTAGCTATCAATCAACAGTTAGCAGCCGCCAGAGCTAATTATTTAAGTTTGCAGGAACAATCTGGACGATTAACTGCAATTAATAATGCTCCTATATATCAACAGTTGATCACTCAACAACGTCAACTTGATACACAGCTATCTGGAGAGTTAGCCAGATTTAAACCTGATAACCCCATTATCCAAAGCTTGCAAGAAAAAAGAAATAACCTCCTACCTCTGATTGAAGCAGAAGCATCTAGAGCATTGAAGATCAAAATCGCTGAAGCAGTAACTCAGATTCGTAAAATAGAAGTAGATAGTAAACAACTGGCACAAGCTGAACAACAACTGCAAAACAAACTAAAACAACTACCTGTTTTATCTCGACAATATACTGATATACAACGAAATCTACAGTTAGCAAATGAGAGTTTCAAGCGGTTTTTGGCTAGCCAAGAACAACTACAAATAGAAGTAGCACAGACAGAACTGCCGTGGGAATTAATTCAAAGACCTAATCAGCCAGAATATCCAATTTCACCTAATATTCCTCGAAATTTACTATTGGGATTTGTGGCTAGTTTTCTGTTAGGTGTTGGTGCTGCCGTACTCATGGAAGAAATAGACAATACCTATCATACTATTGATGGTATTAAGGATAAGATAAAACTGCCCATATTAGGAACTCTTCCCTTTGATAAAACCATAACTAATAATTACGTTAATCCGACTAACAAAACAAATAATCAAGGTGTTAATTATGCTGAAATAGATAAATTAACTAATCTATTTCGTCGTCAGTTTCCTCGCAATAGTCGCAACAGTTATTACTCTCAAGGGGCCTTTTGGGAATCTTTACAAGTTTTATATAGCAATATTGAGTTGCTAAATTCTGATCAACCAATTAATTCCCTCATTGTTTCCTCATCTGTTCCCGGAGATGGCAAAAGCACAGTTGCATATAATTTGGCAAAAATAGCTTCTACCATGGGTAAAAGGGTATTACTGGTAGATACTGATTTGCGTCGTCCTCAAGTTCATAAATTATTAGAACTGAATAATTTGTGGGGGTTAAGTAATTTAATTTCTTCAAACATGGATGTCAAGCAGGTGATCCAAGAGATACCCACAATAAATAATTTATCTGTGGTTACTTCTGGTCCAATACCACCTGATCCCGGTAGGTTATTGTCATCAGAAAAAATGAGACAGTTAATGGAATATTTCCATCAAAGTTTTGATGTAGTTATTTATGATAGTCCGCCGATATTGGGATTAGTAGATGTTAGGTTAATAGCACCCCATACCGATGGTTTGGTCCTAGTTGCGAGAATGAATCAAACGGATAAATCAGCTTTATCACAAGTTCAGGATAGCCTCAAAACATATCCGATCAATGTCTTAGGCCTAGTTGTTAATGCTGACAAGTCTCAGAGTGGTAGATATTATGTCAACTACCGATATTCTGGTCAAGATCAGGTGCATAATCCTTTAGTTAGTTAGGGTCAAATCTCTCTTGACACTCCTCTGGGGCTAAAGCTGAGGGGAGTGTTAAAAAATTAAGCGATACTGCCCCGCTTTCTGGCTTCTTTGGAGGAAATAGCAACATTTTTAATGCCAGCCTTAATCATTTGTCGTTCTAAAAGTGCAAAGAAACGGTTTCTATCCCCACCTCTAACTACAGCTTGGTTATGGGCTTCAGCGATCGCCACAGGATAACCATATCCTTTTTGTACCTGTGCCAGCATTAGCCCCAGCGCTTGCTCAAACATAGCAGAATTTTCAGCGACCCAAGAGGGAACTTCAATGCGGGCAATTTCTGTACCAACATGAACGTAACAAAAATAAATAATTTGGTCGTCATACAACTCTAAAATTCGGGCATTACTGCGCCACAAAGCTCCCCTTTGTCCGGGTTGAAGTTGGGTAGTCCACAGGGTTGTATCTCGCAAGGTATCAAATTTTTTACATGGCACGTATTCCAGTTGATTGGGGCAATGGGTGATACAGTCTGGGTGAGGATGGGGACAAGCTAACAAGCGCAAAAAGTTTGTAGCCTCAATGTTACGGGAGGCACTAAGATAACCCATGAGAGGAATGTTGGCTTCCCGCATTTGTTTCCAAGCGGCTAAAACTGGTGGTAAAATCTGATCCCTTGCATCCATTGGTAACTGATCTAAAAACCAGTATATTAAAGAACCATCTACCATTGCCAGAACTGGTGCTGCTGTTCTCGCGCTACAAGCTAGTTCCGCTAATACCGTGGCTTCAGAGGCAGTACGACGATAACTCATCCATTCTTCCGTTCTAATACCCCACTGACGAGACACATATAAATCTTCTGGGCGATAAAATACCTCCGGTAAACTATCGAGGAGAGGGTGAAGATTTTGACCATAGTGTAAAACTACTCTACCAATATTAAGTAAGTAACAATACGCAATTTCGTGATGATTGGGAGCAATTTGTGAACCATCGGTAGAAATAACAGTATGAACTTTAGGAGGAGTAAGAATACTTACACAAGTGTCCAGGGGTTCAATAGGTGTAGCATTGGCAAAAAGAATGCGATCGCGCCATTCTACTTGAGATTTAATTAATTCCTGTTGACACTCAAAAGCTTTTTTTAAATATTGTTGTGCTAACTCTAATCGTTGATGACTTGCAGCTACTTCCGCATTTAAATGCTGGCTAAAACCCTGCATTTGTCCTGATATTTTACTTAAATCAAGCATAGTGGCTAACTGTATAAGAATAAAATATTATAATAATCATACAAGGTAAGACTTTCCTCCCTGCCTCCGGTTGGTGAGCGAAGTCGTTCGCAAAGCGTGACATTAGCCATACCACCGCCTCCTACTATAATGGGAAAAATAGTGTAATGAAAAAATGGAAATTAACAATTACCATCTTCATATTCGGAACTATATTATTTAGCCCCAAAGTCAGCGCTAAAAACTTATCAAATCTTTCCGCTTCTACAAGCAAATTACCACTTTTCGCCCAATCTCCACCTAAAGATGCTGTAGTATATTTCCATCGAGGATTAAACCGCTATACATTTGGAGATATTCCCGGAGCGATCGCCGAATACAATCAAGCCTTAATTTTACATCCTAATTTTGCTGAAGTTTATTATCAAAGGGGTATATCTCGCCATAAATTGCGAGACTTGCAAGGAGCAATGGCAGATTTTAACCAAGCAATAAATATTAGTTCTAATTATCCTGGTATCTACAATAATCGAGGACTTGCTCGCCACGATTTAAAAGATTATCAAGGGGCAATGGCAGATTTTAACCAAGCATTACTTCTCAATCCTAATTTTCCTGAAGCTTACCAAAATCGAGCGATTACACGCAATGCTTTAGGTGATAAACAGGGAGCAATTAGTGATTTAAACGCAGCAGCTAATTTATTCCAAACTCAAAAAAGAATTAAGAATTATCAAGAAGTTCTTGATTTAATTAAAAACCACCTTTCGCAAGCAAACGGCAACACATCTAACAGAAAACAGACTGACAGATTAAATAACTTTTATAAGGGAAATGCCGAAAACCCTTGAAGATGTAGCTGACTTAGGAAGCTACATCTGTTCTTTAGACAAGGGATGAAGGCTAGTTGCAGGATAAATCCTGCATTGACATTAATCGCGTTGCTGCTCAATATATTTCTTAACCGTTTCTGTACAAATATTTCCAGCAGTGCTTACAAAATAGCATTGCTTTCGTGCCTGTACTCATCTGGAGAAAACTTCG
>JACCDP011413162.1_pt1 | contig 11852 bp, 14 predicted proteins | sample 7445841 | NCBI WGS metagenome assembly JACCDP01 (sample SAMN15323441, study PRJNA562643) | freshwater metagenome | isolation source: river surface water | place: USA:Blue River Watershed | collected 2017-08-17
AGATCCTACCAGTCCCAACTACAAACAACCCAAACCATTTCCGGCTTTAGATCTTGACTCTAAAAAAGATCCAACCCCCTCCCGTACACGTTTTTCTTGGTTCTCGAAAAAGAAGTAATTATTATCAAATAAATTTGCCTAAAAATGTTTGCTAATAAAGATGAAAATCGAACCGCTGAAAAATGAATAGTATAAAATACATTAATTCAATTAGCAAAAAATCAATACAAATTTTTTGGGCATTTATATTATTTTCCTTAACTTCTATACTTACACATTTACTTCTTACCACATCCGATATCCCAATATCTTCTAGTGTAAAGAATATACTTTTTATACTAAATAGCGCAGTTATTTATTTGTATTTTTCTAAATTCGACAAGTTTGGAATAATTACTACTCTTGTCATACTATCTTTTTTCGCTGTAACTCCGCATATTCCATTTCTACGTTATATTTATTATTTAGCAGGGATTTTTTGTACAACGCGGTTACTGTTTTCTGGGTCTTTCTTTAGCCTGAAAGGGTTGTTACACAAAACACATTTAGTCTTCGGTATCCTGTTATTGATAATAGGACTATCCATTAACTGGATAAGTAACTATAATTATTTAGATTTACTTTACAAGGGATGGATACATATAGACACTATTTGGCCATGCAGCATATCGGCCATGTACAAAAATTATCATGTTGCTAGCCTAGGAATAGATGGACTTCATCCCGTAACATACCATACGTTTTTACAAAAGTCTTTTGCGGGAATTTCTATAATATCAGGACTAAAATCCATCGAAGTGTTCGCATTGTTCTATCCTATTATCGCTCCGTCCATATTTTTCTTAGTACTACTGAACACCATTAAATTATTTAAACCAAATCTAAATACCAACGATTCTATAGGCACCGGAATCCTTTTTTACGTGTTTTATATCACTTTTCCAATGAGAACTGTAAATGTAGGACCTGACTTTTTTCTATCTGAATCCATGTTTTTGGGTACTATATTGTTTCTAAGCGCAATCGGCATAATTTATAGATTTCAACAAACTAACAATACCTTTTTATTGCTACTTTATGTGCTACTAAGCTTCTTTATTACATCCACAAAATCAAACGTAGGACTTTTTAATGCAATGTTAATTGGAGGGGTGTTAATTACAAACATAAAAAATGCTAAACTGTGGTTGACTGCAATCCTTACATGGGTAATTACGATTTTAGTAATGAAATCTGTTGCATTAAGTGCGAGTAGTCAATCTTCTTGGTACGACCCTGATTTCAGATTTGGTGCAACCATTATACGGTTTGAATCCTTACTTCCTAAAATTGGAATAACAAACGATATAATTAGAATTCTATATTTCACCGTTGTGTTTTATTCACCAGTAATTTGGTTTTATTTCTTATTTTTTAATAAATCAAAAAATAATTATTGGAAAGATATACGATTTATATTAATCACTGGATCATTGATAGTTAGTGTAATATTTAATTATTTCTTGTGTATTGGATTTAACACCTTCTATTTTACGGGTCCTGTTATTTTCTTTACCTTTTTAGGAATAGTTTCCATGATTAATATTCCAAAATTCGATTATTTATACTTAACGATTATCCTTGTAGGAATATGCGCTTATAGCTCGTTAGACCTAATTCGAATGGGCAGTCCTTCCAATTGTAATAATTATGTATATAACCTACTGCGAGCAAAGGAAAATAAGAGAGTTAATAAAAACCAAATTAATAAACTTATATCTATTTCAAGAGGAAACAATATTGTTATAAAATACAATTTAGATTCTATAGATACAGGCAACTTCGGAAAAGAAGCTTACCCGTTTATAATATCAGCTCTCTCAGAGTGTGTAACGGTTGGCCATGTGCCTAAATACGATTTTTACGGTCACGGTGACTATAGAAAACCATACAAAGTTGTTCTGCCGAAAAACTATACCGTTATAGATCTAAATAAATTGTAATTCGTATTCAACTAACAACGCTGCTGCCAATTCCAAGCGTCACGCATCATCGTGTTCAAATCACGCGTTGCCTTCCATCCAAGAACTTGGTTTACTTTGGTGGTATCTGCCCAAACCGCCACTACATCGCCTGCCCGCCTGCCTCCAACTACATACGGAACTTTTTTGCCTGTAGCCAATTCAAATGCAACAATTACCTCTAGAACAGAGCTACCCTCACCCGTACCGATATTAAACAATTCGAATCTTGAATTGGAATTATCAAAACCTACCACTCCATCTACACCATATCCTGGCAATCGATTTTCATCCTTTTCAAACAGCCTGCGTACAGCAGCCACATGCGCTTCCGCCAAATCCATTACATGGATATAATCCCGGATACACGAACCATCCCGCGTGTCATAATCTCCACCGTGAACCGTTAACTTTTCCCGAATTCCCGCCACGGTTTGCGTTAAATATGGAATCAAATTGTTAGGCACTCCCAATGGCAATTCGCCAATTTTACCACTTTCGTGCGCACCAACAGGGTTAAAATACCGCAAACATTGAACATTGCACCAACCGTTATCCCGCAAAATAACCTCACCCATTTGCTTGGTTGCTCCATAGGGACTCGTTGCTGGTTGCGTTTCCGTGCCTTCTTTCACCGGTATTTCTTTGGGCTCACCATACACCGTACAACTGCTACTAAACACCAATTTGTCTATACCCACCCCTTGCATTACCTCCAACAAACTGATTAACCCACCCACATTATTGCGATAATACATCAACGGCTTTTCTACACTTTCTCCTACCGCTTTGTTTGCTGCAAAATGGATTACCGCAGAAACCTGATTTTTCTCCATAATCGATTGCATCTCCGCCGAATTCAATACATCCTCTTGATAAAATTTAGGCGTATATCCGATCAATTCTGTCAATGCATCCAACACCTCAATGCGCGAATTATTTAAATTGTCCACCACCACTGGGGTGTACCCAGCCTCATGCAAACAAACCACTGTGTGTGAACCTATAAACCCAAGTCCACCCGTAACTAAAATATTACCTTTTGAATTTTCCATATCAATCCTCTACTACTTCTACTTTTTCATTGTTTATTAACCTGTAACGCTCACCAGTGCCCGAACAAACAGCCATTCCATCGTCGTTAAAATGCAATCGCTCACCATACGCACTCATCCATCCAATTTGTCTGCAAGGGTTTCCAACCACCAACGAATAAGGCGGCAAATCTCGGTTCACTACAGCTCCAGCACCTACAAAACAATATTCTCCTAACCGCACTCCACATACTATCGTAGCATTCGCACCCACCGTAACCCCTCGCTCCAACACCGTGATCTTGTATTCGTCTTTTCTCTCAACACCCGCCCTGGGATTTACCACGTTGGTGAACACCATAGAAGGACCTAAAAAACATTCATCCCCTATCTCCACCCGATTATATACACTAACATTGTTCTGAATCTTAACCCGATTCCCAATAATCGTATTATTGTCTATGAAAACGTTCTGACCGATGTTGCAATTTTCACCTACTACTGCCGTGGGCATTACATGACAAAAATGCCATATTTTCGTTCCTTTTCCAATGCTTGCTCCCTCATCAACATAGGAAGACGGATGCACGAAATATTGTTTTTCCATTCATTTAAATATTACACATTCCTTTAAGGCATTTCAAACCATCTAACACCATCTTTTATGCCATCAATGAAAATGCTAACTCGAATGCAAATTACGCAATTTACAACCAACCGCATTCTGAAGAACGCAAACGTTTTATATAATAAGTTACAATTTTAGTACACCGACAGTCACAAGCTCAACAAGCGAAATATCGGCACTTCTTAAATAGCGCTTAGACTACAGTCCAAACAATCCAAGAATCCAATAGCACAAAGCAGCTACGATGGCACTCACAGGAATGGTAATTAACCAAGCCACCAACAAATTACCCGTAACACCCCAACGAACAGCGCTCAATCGTTTTGTGGCTCCAACGCCGATAATTGAACCCGTAATGGTATGTGTTGTACTAACAGGAATTCCCATTTGTTCGGTCATAAACAAAGTTATAGCACCCGCTGTTTCAGCACTCACACCTTCCAACGGAGTAACTTTTGTTATTCGAGTTCCCATGGTCTTAACAATTTTCCATCCTCCACTCATTGTACCCAAACCAATAGCAGTGTAACACGCCAAGGGAACCCAATTCGGTAACTCCTTGAAATCTCCAATATTACCACTCGCAATCAAAGCAGCGCCTATAATTCCCATTACCTTCTGAGCGTCGTTACCACCATGTCCGATAGAAAATGCCGCACTACTCAATAGCTGCAACTTCTTAAACATGTTCGCCATACGGTTTGCCGTAGGTTTGCGAATTTGTTCACACCAAATGTAACTTAACATGAAAATCAACACCAACACCGCGATACAATACATTAAAATCCTATTATCCGCTTTGTTCAACTCCTTACCCAAATCCTTTTTTGCATCCACCTTAAAGGATTTCGCAAACTTATCGTAATTGTCGATTTTTCGAACTCCCAATATATTCGCACAAGCATGTGCCACCGAATCGGACCCAACTTCGCGATACAAAGCAAAATAAGGCTTACAAGAATCCAACAAGGCTAAATTTGATTCATACAAAGGTTTAAGAGACTCATCATAATAAGCATCTTTCTTTAACTTGTCCAATTTCAACTTTCGCGAAAGAATATCTTTCAATTTGCTCTCCTCAATGTAAGCCAAATCTATTTTCTCGGCGATTCTCCCCGCTATTACCTCACCCCCTACCTCATCAAAATCACTGGTGAAGGTTTTTGCCAATGAATAATTTGACTTGGCTTTCTCCAATTTCTCTTGAACCTTTTTGTCTTCTGGGTGCTTGGCAAGTTCTTTTTTATATTTATCTACTTTAAAATATTTCTGCAAATTCTCGTCGATTTTTTGCTCCCTGAACATCCCAAACATCAACCACATACCAAATGTAGCCAACCCAATAATCGCCAATTTTCCCCAGGTATTTCTACGAATAGTAACCAACGTAATGAACATAGAAATCAACATACCTATCAACGGTGCTAAAAATATAAACATCACCGTTTTGGAAATTTTATCCGCTTCGATAATATCAGAAAAGGGCATATAACCCTTAGTTAAATAAGCATGCGTCACCGCTGCACCAGCAAAACCACCTATCAACGTATGACTAGAAGAACTTGGTATTCCATACCACCACGTCAATAAATTCCAAAATATAGCCGCTACCAAACCAGCTAAAATTACTGGCAACGTGATATACGTATCTACCACCGTCTTAGCTATCGTATTAGCTACCGCGTGATCCTTGAATATAAAATACGCTACAAAATTAAAAAACGCAGCCCAAATAACTGCCTGCAAAGGAGTTAGCACTTTCGTACTTACCACCGTAGCAATTGAATTTGCCGCATCGTGAAAACCATTGATGTAGTCAAACACCAACGCCAACACGATTATGACAATCACCATGGTCGACATAATCCTCTATTAAGCGTACTTTACAATGATTGTTTCAATTACATTCGCCACGTCTTCGCACTTGTCCGTAGCTACTTCCATCACGGTATAAACTTCACGCTTACGAATCAATTCCTTAAAATCATTCTCCGTGTCAAACAATTGCTTAATACTCATATCAAACACATTGTCCGCATGATTTTCTAAACTATTCACCTTCACCAAACTCTCCATAATCTTTTCAGGACGCTTTAACTCACGCAGCTGCATTACCGCTCTGCCAATCTCTGCACTTCCCTGCATGATGATCTCAGCCAAACTCTGAATTCCAGACTCCAAAGGACTAACCCCATGAAACTGCATCTTTTTGCACGAAGCATGAATATAATCGGCTACATCATCCATCGCTGTAGCTAAATAATGTATGTCCTCGCGATCAAATGGAGTAATAAAATTCTTTCCTAATTCTTGAAAAATCTGATGCGTAATCTCATCGTTTTTGTGTTCGTAGTCTTCAATTTGCTTGCTTATGTTTAGACGAATATTCGGATCGGTTTCGAACACAAATTGATGAAGTAACTTACCCATGTCGGTAACATTTTGAGCCGTTTGCTCAAAAAGCGAATAAAATACTCTGTCTTTAGGTAGAAAAATACTCAGAATGTTGTTGAAGGCCATAGCTTTAGTTTTATCAACACAAAACTACCACCAACGAATCACTTATGAATTCTGTTAATCCACATTTAACATAAACTTAACATTGAAGTTGTTCTATAGAGGAATTTCCTCAATGTCAAATAAACGCTTTTAAACGAATATATCCATGTAGTTTACTGCTACATTCCCCTACCCCCTCCACTTTTGTGTTGTTAAATTAATGCTTATGTTCAACGAAATCAACACACTGCTAACGAATGCAGAATCTACAATCAACAAAAACAACACCAACAGAAAAGAAATTCTAGAACAGATACTTCGCTGCGAATACCTGTTAAACTACATCCAAAAAGCGGAGCAACTTAACCATATTTCGAAAGCACAAAAACTTCACTCCGAAATCCAAGTGCTTTCGTTAATAGCTTCACTGGAAAAAATACTCAGAGGCACCTTCAATAAAAACACCGAATTAAGCCCCGATGTATCCAGTAAAACAAACCCTATTTCAACACATCGCGAGAGATAACCACGCGCTGTACCTCGCTGGTGCCTTCGTAAATCTGAGTAATCTTAGCATCCCGCATCAAACGTTCAACATGATACTCCTTCACAAAGCCGTAACCACCGTGAATCTGAACAGCCTCTACCGCAGTCTTCATAGCAACCTCCGAAGCAAACAATTTAGCCATTGAGCTCGCTCTGTCGTAATTCAAATGCTCGTCCTTCATCCAAGCAGCCTTCAAACACAACAAACGCGCAGCCTCAATCTCTGTAGCCATATCCGCAAGTTTAAATGCTATCGCTTGGTGATTCATGATTTCAGTACCAAACGCCTTGCGCTCCTTTGAATATTTTAAACTCAACTCGTAGGCACCACTCGCAATACCCAAAGCTTGAGCAGCTATACCTATTCTACCACCACTCAAAACTTTCATAGCAAACTTAAACCCGAAACCATCTTCGCCAATTCTATTCTCTTTTGGCACCTTTACATCCTGAAACATGATGCTATGCGTATCACTTCCACGAATTCCTAATTTGTCTTCTTTTTTTCCAACCGTAACACCTGCCCACTCTTTCTCAACAATAAATGCGTTGATACCCTTGTGACCCTTGGCAACATCCGTCTGAGCTATTACAATGTAATAACTGGCGGAATTACCGTTCGTAATCCAATTTTTTGTGCCATTTAAAACGTAATGGTCACCTTCTTCAAAAGCGGTTGTACGCTGACTGGTAGCATCGCTGCCCGCTTCCGGTTCGCTCAATAAAAAAGCACCTATTTTCTGACCCGTGGCTAAAGGCACCAAGTATTTTTGCTTCTGCTCTTCATTTCCAAAAGTCTCAATTCCCCAACACACCAAAGAATTATTTACACTCATACAAACACTAGCCGATGCATCGATTTTGGATATTTCTTCCATCGCCAAAACATAACTTATCGTGTCCATCCCACCTCCGCCATACTTAGGATCTACCATCATTCCCATAAATCCCAATTCACCCATTTTCTTTATCTGCTCCGCTGGAAACTTCTGATGCTCGTCACGCTCTATTACACCTGGCAAAAGTTCAGTCTGTGCAAAATCTCTGGCAGCCTGTTGAACAGCCAAATGTTCCTCGGTTAGCTCAAAATTCATCATTTTATTGTTCGTTTATTTCGTGTTTGCAAATTTATGTGGAGACCAACGATTTTCCGAATTTTACCACAAACAAATTCGGCAACTTGTTACCAAAAAAACTATTGATTATCTCGCCATTCGTAAACCCACTGAGCCTGTATCATCTCCAAATAGCCCTCGTTACAAGCCTCCCGAGTTCCCGCAAAATTGGGAATTTCTAAAACCCATTCTATCAATTCCGTAAAACGTATGCGATAAATCTGTGTCTCTCCAAAATCATCGCCAAAACGCTCATACAACTTCATCGCAATGTCCTCAAAATCAGTCCATTCTATTGGTGGTTCGTACATATTTCCTTTAAATAATTTCGTTCTTAATGACCGATAATCCCCGATTGATCCGGAATTACAACACGAATGTCTCCGTCCTCGGATAATTTACACTGACAGGCAAGTCTGCTGTTGTACTTGGGATTCCGCGCCCGATCCACGTATTCTTCCTCGCGATCACTCATTTCAGGCAATAAATCCTCTCCGTCCAAAACATAAACATGGCAGGTGGAACAACCACAAACCCCGCCACAATTGTGGTTTAAATGAATATCGTTATCCAAGGCAACTTCCAAAATCGACTCTCCCTCCTCAATGCTAAATGTAACCGAAGGTTTGTCTTTTTGTTCAAAATCAAACGTTATCGTACCCATAATGATGTCGCGAAAATAACACATCTGCAGTCCAAATGGTTTGCTAATTTTCCATCAACAATACACTATCTTTGCAAACAAGTTCTATGATTTCAAGAAGATTGGTGAGAATTAAAGCACTGCAAGCCATGTACGCGTGGCAACAAAGCAGCGAAAACAACACCCAAGAGGCTATTAACCTATTAAAAAGGGACATCGCCAACTTTCACAACATATACCTTTTTTTGCTGGATTGGCCTTACCAATTTTCTCAACTTTTACTAGAAAAAGTTGAAATTGAAAAAAGCAAATTCTATCCAGACCAAGAAAAAATAAGACAATTGCAGTTGTTCAGTCGTTTAAGTGGGATTAAACACATACACAGAGAGGCATCGGCTAAAATCCCCCTAGATTTCCCTTTTCATTGGGACGATTTAAACAACCAATTGGAAGAATGGCAGAACCTCGTTTTGCAATGGCCAGAAACCAAAGAAATTAACATCTTCGACGAACCACCCATTGCCGTACAAATCCCATTTCTTAAAACCTTTTACGAAGAGTTTATCAATAAGTCCGAATCTTTCAACCAATCCCTAGAAGAAATTTATCCCCGCTGGATTGATGACGATCCCTTCGTATACCGCGAAATAGTAAAAACGGTTGAATCCCTTAAAGAATCAGGCGATGTTACCGTTTTATCAGCCCCACTAAACACTTCCGAAGAGGTAGAAATGGCAATGAATCTAGTAATAACCTCTGCAAAAAACAGCAACCAATACGAACAGCTAATTGCAGAAATTACCGATAATTGGGACCCTTCAAGAATCGCATCCATAGATTTAATCATTATCAAATTAGCCATCACCGAATTTTTGCATTGCCCCGAAATTCCTCCCAAAGCTACCATCAACGAATATTTGGAGATTACCAAAAATTACTCAACCCCCAACAGTTCTAAATTCGTTAACGGTATACTGGATAAACTGAAAAAGAACCTGGAAACCCAAGGAATGATTAAAAAAACCGGTCGCGGTTTGGTTAATAAATAACTCCTAGCTCTTATTTTTGAATAATGCGTTACTCAAAGTTTATTTGGATTGTACCCGCAATACTCTTGGGAGCTTGCCAAAACAATTCCCAAACAACCGAAGAAGAGTCTTCCTCCACCACCATTGAATCTTCCAATACCTCCACAACAGAAAACCCAGAAAACCAAGCTGAAACAGTCTTGGGAGATGTTCAATTCAAAGACACCTTGTTTATGTTTGGAAGAGTAGAAGAAGGCGTTGAAGTAGAGCACATATTTACCTTTAAAAACACAGGCAAGGGAGAAGTATACATATCACAAGTTTCTCCGGGTTGTACTTGCACCGTTACCGACTACACCAAAGAGGCTATCGCCCCCGGAAAAGAAGGTAAAATCAAAGCAACGTTCGATACAAAAGGCAAAGGCGGTCCAGGCGGTGTCCTCAACGAGAAAACCGTGGATGTGTATTTTCAAAACTCGATCACCGATCACATTGTACTTAAATTCAAAGCATATATTTTTAACAACGGCGAAACAAACAACTAACCATGAATTCAACCATTATATTATTACAAGCCAAAGGAGGCGGACAAGACCAATTCATCATGATGATGTTGGTCATGGCGGTTTTATTCTTTTTCATGATCTATCCACAAATGAAAAAGCAGAAGAAAGCCCGCCTATTTACCGAAGAACTGAAAAAAGGAGATACCATCGTAACCACTGGAGGTATTCATGGAAAAATAACCAACGATCAAGACAAGTTCTTTGTTATTTCTGTAGAAGAAGGAAGTCTTAAAATAGACAAATCCGCTGTGAGTATGGAATTAACCCAAGCTCACTACCCCAAAGAAAAATGATTCGCGTAGGAATCACAGGCAATATTGGAAGCGGCAAAACCACCGTTTGTAAAATTTTTGAAAGCCTCGGAATTCCTATCTACTACGCCGATATAGAAGCAAAAAACCTCTATACCAAATATCCCGAAATCAAACGCATGGTCTGCGACCTATTAGGGGATGACGCATATTTCGAAACAGGTTCGCCCAACTTTGATTTTATAAAAGAAACGGTGTTTAACAACCCGGCCACGTTAGCCAATTTAAATGCTATACTTCACCCCTACGTATTCAGCGATTTTGCCGATTGGTGTGTCTCCCAAAAAAATCACAACCCAATGCAGAAATACATCATCAAAGAGGCAGCAATACTCTTCGAAAGTGGAGCCAACAAAACCGTAGACAAAACCATACTCGTTTCAGCACCCAACGAAATAAAAATTCAACGCGCAATGCAACGAGATAACACCAACAAAGAAGCCGTTTCGCATAGATTAACCCAACAAATGCCGGAAGACGAATTGAAAAAATTGGTGGACTTTACCGTTGTAAACGATGGCATTACACCCCTAATTCCTCAGGTATTGTCAATACACAAAAAACTGATTGACAACTAGTTAGAGCGAAAATCTGCTTTTCTTTTGTTCATAAAAGCATCGGTGCCTTCCTTAAAATCGGGAGTGCCAAACGCTTCACCAAATTCGTAAATTTCCCGCTGCATTCCATTTACGTTTGGTTTGTAAAAATCATTCACACACTTAAATATTTTATTTACGGCACTAGGGCTTTTGGATGCAATTTTAGAAACCAACGCTTTGGCTTCGTCCATCAACACATCCAATTCAACCACTTTGTTCACCAAACCTAATTTCTCCGCTGTTTCGGCATCAATACTATCCGCTGTTAATAACAACTCCAACCCTTTACCCTTGCCTACCAATTGTATCAATCGTTGCGTGCCTCCGTACCCGGGAGGAACACCCAAATTAACCTCGGGCTGTCCGAATTTTGCATTTTTACTAGCAATACGCAAATGACAAGCCATGGCCAACTCACAACCTCCTCCCAGCGCAAAACCATTCACCGCTGCAACCACAACTTTGCTGCCTTCTTCAATGGCGTTCATAACGTCGTGACCATTGGCACTCATGGTTGTTGCCTCATCAACCGAAAAATTAGCAAACTCACTAATATCTGCACCTGCTGCAAACGCCTTGCTGCCCACACCCGTGATAATCATTCCATGAACCGATCCATCTTCATTGCCAGAATTAACCGCATGTTTAATCTCCTGCAACGTCTCAATAGTCAACGCATTCAGTTTGCTTTCACGATTAATGGAAATAATCATTATGTTATCCTCGTTCTTGGTTAAAATATTGTTGTACATACATATATAACTTAAAATTTACGGTGTTCCGCTACCCATGTTCGCATATATTGCGCTATTTCCTTGGTGTCTGTACCCGGTGGGAACAACTTAGCAACCCCCAAACTGTTTAAATGTTCTACATCACTATC
>JACCDP010014230.1_pt1 | contig 11850 bp, 10 predicted proteins | sample 7445841 | NCBI WGS metagenome assembly JACCDP01 (sample SAMN15323441, study PRJNA562643) | freshwater metagenome | isolation source: river surface water | place: USA:Blue River Watershed | collected 2017-08-17
GATCAACGCTGACCTTTGGTCGAAGATCCAGGAATTCAGGTGTGCCACTTGGCACCATGCCTAGAGTGCGAGCTCGTTTAGCCAACATATGTGGTGATGAGAAACGTGCTACTTGTGCGGCGATTGCTTCCTCTTGGTCTGCAATTGCCTGCGCTTCGATTTTTAAGCGATGGAGTTTGATGGAATCCTGATTCAGAGCCATGTTCAACGCCATGACCATAAAAATGCTCGTAATGAGAGCGCCAAAGACTAAGTATACGAATGCTGTGGTCGTGACCGATTTTCCATCTGCAACTTTCAAATCTTGAACAAGACGTAGCAGTGGTTCTGGCGTACGAGCGGTAGGCATAGATTTAACAAGAGGAATCTTTCGTGCAGCCAGAGCCATTACGCAGCCCTTCTCTCGATTGCGCGAATACGTACTGACTGCGCACGCGGATTTGCTTCCATCTCATCAGCGCTTGCACCTTCACTTGACCGGGTGAGAAGTTGGTAGCGCGAAGGCTTGGGTTCGACAGGAAGGCCATGTGGAACTTCAGATGTGCTTACCTCGGCAAATGCTTTTTTTACTATGCGATCTTCGAGCGAGTGGTATGAGAGCACAACCATTCGCCCACTGATTGAGAGCAATTCAAGAGCCGCAGGAATCGCTCGTTCTAACACTTCAATCTCATTATTGACATAAATACGAAGAGCTTGAAAGGTTCGCTTGGCAGGGTTCCCGCCAGTTCGACGAGTAGCAGCTGGAATGCTCTCTTTAACAATTTGCGCAAGAGCAGTCGTTGAAGTTACTGGGGCAACTTTCCGAGCATCGATAATTCGTGCCGCAATTCGACTCGCGAATTTCTCTTCACCATATTCACGAATGATTCGGGTTAACTCTTCATGCGAAGAGTTGTTAATAACCTCATTAGCGCTAACTCCTGTGCTTTGATCCATCCGCATATCAAGAGGAGCTTCGTGGGAGTATGCAAATCCACGATCGCTTTGATCAAGTTGCATCGAAGAAACACCCAAATCAAAGAGAATTCCCTGCACTTGAGTAAGCCCTTGATCGCTGGCTACTTGCGAAATGTGATCATAAACTGCGTGGACAAGCGTTGTGCGGTTACTAAATCGAGCAAGGCGAGTAGCTGCTTTCTCTAATGCACTTTTATCTCTATCAATTCCGATGATGTGCAAGGCAGGAAACTTCTCAAGTAGCGCTTCGGTATGGCCACCAAGACCAAGAGTGGCGTCAATCAAATACGGAGAAGTTACAGAAAGCGCAGGTGTTAACAATTCAATAGTGCGATCAAGCGCTACTGGAATATGTTCGTTCTCTATCACTTTCTTCACCTTCCCCTCTCTGGCTCTTGCTTTTTGCTTTTTGCTTCTTGCTTCTTGCTTCTTGCTTCGGTACCTCTTCTGGTTTTTCTCTCCTGACCTTTGGACACCGCCGCCGGACGGATCGATCGGCGCCGGGGAAGGGGCGTCGATACTCGGTGCGGCAGTGACCGAAAATCAGGGGCTAAAAGAGACCAGGGAAAACCTCCTCAGATACATCAGCAAAACTTTTTTCGCGATCTGCGAGGTAGCTCTCCCAGGATTGAAGATCCCAAATCTCTACTCGAGTATTTGCGCCAATAACAACGCACTCTTTTTCTAGCGCTGCGTAACTACGTAACGATTGCGGAATGGTGACGCGACCTTGTTTGTCAGGAATTTCATCGTGGGCGCCAGCGAACATCACGCGCATGTAATCGCGGGCAGATTTTGCAGTAACTGGCGCTTGGCGCATCGCTTCAGTGAGGGTTGCAAACTCCTGTGCGGGCCAGACATAGAGGCAACGTTCCTGACCTTTGGTGATGACAAGTCCAGCTGCGAGATCATCACGGAATCGGGCCGGGAGGATTAGGCGCCCTTTTTCATCGAGACGGGGTTGATAGGTGCCAAGAAACATGCGGTATTGGCCCCCTTCCCCAAGGTTGTATCCCCCACTTTACTCCACATTTCCCCACAGTCAACCACCCTCCCCCCTCCTACTCCCGGTTAGCCCACCAGTAACCCCGCCTTTCGATTCCCTAGAAGAGCCCCAATGGTCGTACCGTTAGCGAGATGGCAATTCCGGCAATTAACCCGCGCTCCTTCCGTTCACTTATGAGCGGGTGGATTACAGGTATTTCCATAGTGACCGCTGAGGTCGATGGAGAACGGGTGGGAATTGTCTGCAACTCACTAACCTCGGTCTCGCTCGATCCCATATTGGTTTCGTGGTGTGTAGATAAAAAGATCTCTTCCTACCCGCTCTGGCGAAGGGCCAAGAATTGGGCCGTTCATTTTGTCGAGGCGGGACAAGAGGATTTGGTCAAACGCTTCACCGGACCAAGCGCTGATCGCTTTGTCGGTATTGAGGTAATCGGGCCAAGTGCAGAACATCCTGCGTTAGCGCTCGCGTGCGCCAAGACTTACTTCACTGCGCGAACTACCGCACAACATGAGGCCGGTGATCACGTCATCATTGTTGGCGAGGTGCTCTCCTTCACAGATGGAATTACGCAACCATTAACTTTTTTTCGCGGGAAGTTTCTCCCTGGCCCAACTGTGTAAGCAATCCTCGAGAGCGCACGGCTAATACCGCTACTACTACCGCCCCTAATACTTAGCCAATTGCAGAGGAATCTCCTCCAATAAATCAGTTGCCACTAATGGGGCTCGCTTAGCTAAAGAAGCTTTTGCCGCTGTCACAAAAATCGTCAGCGCATGAGTAACTATGGGAGCTGCTGCGCGATAACTTGTAGGTTGATGAGATGCAAGCATTGAGGCAAGGAAACCAGCCAAAACATCGCCGGTGCCGGCGGTTGAAAGTTCGGGACCACCAATGTCATCAATGTGAAATATGCCATCAGGTGTAGCAACTATCGATTGAAATCCTTTGAGTAACACAATCGCATTTAGCTGCTGTGCAGCAGTAAGCGCACAGCTTTCTCTATTCGATGGATCAAAGCCCATTTTCTTCACCTCCCCTTCGTGGGGCGTCAATAGCCAGAGCGAATCTGAAGGCGCTGGTTGATTAATCAAAGTCAGCGCTCCACCATCAACTACTAAACGAGCGACATCAGGTAACGCGCTTGTACGTGGCGAACCTGGACCAATGAGAACTGTCGTACATTTCGAAATCTCTTCTGAATCACTCACCGGATTGAGCGGGACAACATCGGGATAGGCGTGGAGCACCAACTCCGCAGGAAGATGTTCTCGTGCGAGATAGTTGATATATCCCGCTCCACCTCGTCGAGCGCCACCTACCGCCAAAACTGCTGCGCCGGGGAAGCGAGTTGATCCCGCATCGATAAGGAGGCGGCCTGATGTGTATTTATTCCCGGTGAGGGTGCGCTCATAAAGAGGGTGAAGCGGATTACTGCTGGTCGTCGCCAAACTGACGGCGCTCCCAGCGCTCTTCCAATTTTCTGTTGAAAGTACTCTTGCGCTTCTGCCGAGGGGCCTTCGCGCCATTCATACTATTAAGCCCCGGTCGGGAAGAAGTAATTAACCGGTAGAGACCTGCAAGAGCAATAACAAAGCCAATAACTCCGGCAATAACTACTTGCATAACAAGACCAATGAAGAGAGTTGTAAATCCAAGAGCGATAAGCGCAAGACTTAAAATTGGTGAGCGCTTTACTTTTTTCTGAGATAGCGCGGAGACGAGTTTGGGATCCTCCTGCGACAGGGCAGCTTCCATTTGAGCGAGTAATCGCTCTTCATGCTCGGATAGTGGCATTGCCTACTCGCGCTCCCCTTCATATCTCGTTGCTACCAAAAATCTTAGCCCAGTCCGGGAGTTGTGGCTTGCCCGAGCCAAATTGTGAGAATAGCCGGGCTATTTAAGGTTATTCCTCCTCGTCCTGGCCAGAGCTCTCAATAAGGCGGGCTGGCTTGAGGGCGCCGCCACCAAAGCGTCGTCTGGCTCTGTCGAGCGCCTGATCGACCTGGCGCCACCCCTTCTCTCGAGAGCCGAGCGTGAGTTGCTCGACCAATCCAGCATCGCTCTCAAGATTCTCTAATCGCACTCCCACCAGCCGCACACGTGCACGAACCAAACCAAGAGCGGTGAAAAGGCGCCGCACCTGTTCATAAATTTCTTGGGTGCTTGCGGTAGGCAGATCGATTGATTTTGAACGGGTGATTGTAGTGAAGTCACTAAATCGAATTTTAATTGCGATTGTACGAGCAACAAATTGTTGATCGCGCAACCGTCGAGCTACTCGCTCAGTCACTCGGAGGAGTTCCGCTAAAAGCTCTTCGTTATCGTCGATATCTCGCGCAAAAGTCTCTTCGGCGCCAATACTTTTTTCGATTGCGCTCTCTTCAACTGCGCGGAGATCTCTCCCCCACGCCAATTCGTAGAGGCTCTCTCCTTGTCCTTGACCGAGTGCACGAATGAGCGTGCCACGTGGCGTATGTGCGATATCACCAATCGTCTGCAGGCCAAGTTTGGTTAACGCTTCGCCAGTCTTTGGACCAACGCCCCATAACTCTCGAACGGGAAGTGGATGGAGAAATTCCAATACTCGATCATCGGCTATCTCAAGAATTCCATTGGGTTTACATCGACCAGAAGCTAATTTTGCAATTAACTTCGTTGTAGAGATTCCGACCGAGCAAGTGATCTTCAATTCACCTTCAATGCGCGCTCTGATCTGCACCGCAATATCGCGTGCGGTGCCAATTAACCTCGTTGCGCCTGAGACGTCGATAAATGCTTCATCAAGCGAGAGCGGCTCTACATGTGGCGAGAAGTCGCCAAAGATTCGCATGACGTCGGCGGAGACTTCGCCATAGCGATGATGACGGTTGGGTAGGAAAATGGCGTGCGGGGCGAGCCTGCGCGCTTGAGCAACAGGCATGGCAGCGCGAATACCAAATCCTCTCGCAACATAATTTGCAGAGGTCACTACTGCGCGCGGGCCTGCTCCGACAACGACAGCCTTCCCTTTGAGTTCGGGGTTATCAGCCTCTTCTACCGAAGCGAAGAATGCATCCATATCGACATGGAGAATTGTGCTCGGCTTCACCTCAGGCACTGGCGCTCTCCCCTTTTTCTTTACTTATATTAATAAGAGTATCCATCTCAGCTCGAAGAGTTGTGATATCTCGACTCTCGCGCCAGCGCGCGTGCAGTTCAGATAGATCCCAGGCGCAATCGGCGAGAATGGAGACTCCGCGTGCACCGGTGCGGCGTAAGGTGCCATGGATGAGAAGTAATTGGGAGCGATAGAGAACCCGACCAGAGTGAATCTGCGTCTTTTCGAAGAAGGTTGCATCGCTACACCCAGTTCCATCATCGAGAGTAATAAAGATGACGCGACGACCAGAGCGAACCGGTGGGCTCTGCAGGGCGACCTTAACGCCAGCAACAAAAAGTGGTGTTTTCGAGCGATGGCGAAGAAGATCAGTTGCTTGGACAACGCCAAGTTCGCGTAATAGATCATGATAAAAATCGATGAGGTGATGGCTGACATCAAGACCGAGAAGTGCAACTTCGTTACGCACCTTCTCACTTTCAGTAAGCGCGGGTAGGCCGCTTTTATTGAACTCATCGCTTGGAAGTAGTGGGAGCGCTATCTGATCAGAGGATGGACCGCTCCATCGATCAATCTCTGCATAGCGCAGTAAGAGATCACGCCTATTGATATTGGGATGGAGTTCATCAAGGGCGCCAAGAAGAATGAGATTTTCGACAATTGGTTGTGAGATACGAGCGCGATAAACAAAATCAGCGAGATCAATAAAAGGTCTCCCAGAGATAATTTCCCTGATCTCTTTCTCGTTGATACCAGAGATATCGGAGAGCCCCAGGCGGATCCCATATCTATCAGAGACCTTCTCTACTCGATACTCACTCACCGAGTTATTGATTGATAGCGGCAGAAGCGAAACTCCCAGTTGTCGCGCCTCATCCAGGAGTAGGCGCTTTGGGTACATCCCTGGATCATGTGTAAGTAGACCAGCGATGAAGTGTGCTGGGTAATGCGTCTTGAGCCACGCTGATTGATAGGTAGGAAGTGCAAAAGCGGCGGCATGTGCTTTGCAAAATCCAAATGATGCAAAAGCGCGAAGTACATCGCTCACCTCAGTTATTACCTCTATAGGGTAACCACGTTCACTAGCGCGTTCTGCAAACCAGGGATAGAACTCGATACTACGTTCAGGGTCGTTCAGTAAACGACGATAGGACTCGGCTTCTGCCAGAGAGATGCCTGCAATCGTTGCAATCATTCGGATTACCTGTTCGTGGAAGACGACAACGCCCTCGGTTTCGATGAGAATCTCATAAAGAGAGGGATGGATAAGTCGCGGTGCACGCCATCCCTGTCTAGCGTTGAGAAAGGGTGTGATCATGTCGCTTTTCACTGGCCCTGGACGAAAGAGTGAGATGTCGATGATGAGATCGTTAAAGACTTCGGGCGCGAACTTGCCGATGAGCTCGCGCTGCCCTGGGCTCTCAATCTGGAAAACGCCAAGAGTTTTTGTCGAGCGAATAAGAGTGAAAGTTTTGGGATCATCAAGTGGAATCTCATCGAGCGGAATACTCTTCTTATCGACTCGCTCTATCTCGTAAAGGGCGTGCGCCATCGCTGATTGCATACGAACGCCGAGAATGTCGAGCTTGAGCAGACCTACGCTCTCGACATCATCTTTATCCCACTGTGACATTGGATAGCCCGAAGCCCCCATCTGGCTAGGCATTCGATCAAGGAGCGCTTTATCGGCGAGAATCACAGCGCATGGATGCATAGAGAGATGGCGTGGCAACTTATCGAGTTGCTCTGCGAGAGTGATGGCTTTTCCCATAGGTGCATTGATAGAGATATGTCGCAACTCTGGGAGTTCACGGAGCGCATTGGTGATGTTCTTTGCGCGGATATGTGGGAGCGATTTTGCTAGCGCATCAATCTCTTCATGAGGGAGTGCAAGCGCTGCACCGACATCGCGAATAGCATGGCGGGCGCGATACGTCTCGACCATCGCAACTGTTGTCGACTGGACTGGGCCGTGTGGCCACGATCCTTCAGGGTTGTATCGTGCGAAGACTTGGTCGTAGATCTCAAGTCGTCGAGCTGACTCGACATCGATATCGATATCAGGAAGATCAGTGCGGAGAGTAGAACAGAATCGCTCCATCAATAGACCGTGATCAAGTGGATCAACGCCTGAGATGCCAAGGAGATGACAGATCAGCGAGCCCGCACCGCTACCGCGTGCAGCGACGCGAATGCCAGAGCGGCGAGCGCCATCGACGATATCGGCCACTGCAAGAAAATATGCCTCGTACCCAAGAGCGTTCACTGTTTCTAACTCTTGATGAAGCCGCTCTGTTGCAACGCTTAACTTCTCGCCGGAGTAACGTGAAGTTAGCCGAACCTCGCAACGCGCTTTTAGATGGCGAGCCATCTCGCCATATGAAGAGAGGCCGACTACATCAGGTTCGGGAAGATGAACTGCTCCTAAGCCAATATCGCGCGTTGGTGAGAGTTCGCAGCGCTGCGCCCACTCGAGCGTTGTTGCGAGTAATTCATATTCATTCTTCTCACCAGCGCTCTGCGCTACCTCTCGAGCAACTTGAAACATCTCTGCGCTGCTTTTGAGATATGCCTGATCGGTACTATTTTCGATATGGCGCGGTGCGAGTGGCACAAGTTTTCGGATTGCATCAAGAACATCAGCTACTGGCGCATCGCTGGCATTGAGCATACGAACGTTATTACTTAAAAGTGCTGGAGCCTTCATCATGCGACTAAAAAGAAGCATCTTGCCAGCGTGATGGGTTGACCATTTCCCTACGCCAGGAACACGATGTGAAACTGTTTCGATAGCGATGAGATCGCGCGGAAAGAATTCGCTCCATCGATTAAAAGCTCGTTCTGCAAGATCGGCGCGATTGGCAGCAATATGGCGACCTACATCAGAGTCGGGGCCAAGTAAGAGAATTAAACCCTTTCCGTACTGGAGAAGATTTTCGCTTGTAAGAAGACCTTCTTCCGTTGCCGAGATTAACCGGATGAAATTGCGCCACCCTGCAGGAGTGGCAAGAAGAGTGGCGCGTGGATATTTCTTCTCTACCTGTGTGCCACCTTTTACTGGTGGTGGCTGAGTTGCCGATTGAGTTGCTGGTGGTCGCGGGCGAAGAGTTATCGGAGGGGCAATGAGAAAGTCGCCACCGAGGATTGGCTTGATGCTCTTGGCGGCGCATGACTGGGTAAAACGGATTGCTCCGGCAAGGGCGCCAAGTTCGACCCGGTCGGTGAGCGCAAGCGTTGACATCTCTAGCTCGGCAGCGCGAGCAACGAGCGCATCAGGAAGGGCGGTGCCATATTTAAAGGAGTAGCCGCTGGCCACATGTAAGTGTGTGAACTCCACTAGCCCCCCTAGATAGTTATTCGAGATAGTTATTCGAACAAATGTTCGAATAACCACCCTAGCCGGCGCCACAGACAGGGGCAACCCCCTGAGATACTGCTCCCATGAGCCTTGGCATGGGTGTTGGCATTGGAGATCTCTCCGGCAAGACCGCTGTAGTGACGGGCGCTAACCGAGGTATTGGCGCCGCTATCGCACTAGGTCTGGCAGGGGCGGGGGCAAATATCGTCGGCGCAAGTCGCCAAATGAACGATGACGAGAAGATCGCACAAGAGGTGCGCGCGCTAGGCCGCACCTTTACATCGATTGCTGCTGACCTGGGCGTTCGAAACGAAAGCATGGCATTTACCCAGCGCGTCCTAGAAAAGGTCGACCGCGTCGATATTTTGATAAATAACGCAGGCATTACTGCACGCTATCCCGCAGCGGAAATCCCGATTGAAGAATGGGATCGCGTGATGGAGATTAATTTGAATTCACAATTTATTCTCGCTCAAGGTTTTGGCAATCATATGATTTCCAATGGTCAAGGGCGGATAATTTTTATCGCTTCGATTATGTCCTTTCAAGGCGGATTGAAGATTCCACCTTATGCAGCAAGCAAACATGCAATCATCGGTTTAACAAAAGCTTTATCTAATGAATGGTCTTCGCTAGGCGTTAATGTCAATGCGATAGCACCTGGCTACATCGCCACCGATCACAACACTGCGCTGCGCTCTGATCCAACTCGGATGCCAGAGGTCACCTCGCGTATTCCGATTGGTCGATGGGGTGTTTCAGAGGATGTCGTAGGTAGCGCACTCTTTTTATCTGGCAGTGGAGCTAATTACATCTCGGGATCAGTTGTTACCGTCGATGGTGGATGGATTGCACGCTAATTGCCAAATGGTTGCAAAAAGGCGAAAACACGCCGATATTAGATAGTTGAAATTTCAACTTCTTTCCCTTACCCTCTCTTTAGGTAATTTCATCAACAATCCCTACAAGCAAGGAGATCCATGGATATCATTTTTATTGTGGGCCGGATTTTGTTCGCGCTCATCTTCATTAATTCAGGTTTTGCGCACTTTGCGCAACGTGAGGCGATGACCGGTTATGCCCAATTCAAGAAGGTGCCTGCAGCAAAACTAGCTGTACCTGTATCAGGTCTCATGATCCTTGTTGGTGGCCTATCTATCGTTCTTGGTTTCTGGGCAGACCTTGGCGCGCTACTTCTCGCGGCATTCCTTGTTGTTTCAGCATTCATGATGCATAACTTCTGGACTATGGATGATGCGACGCAGAAGATGAACGAAACTGTTGCCTTCTTCAAGAACCTTTCTATGGCAGGCGCTGCTCTCATCATTTTCGCTATCGTGGCAAACGGTGGAGATCTTGGCGCTGGGCTCGGAGATATCTCTCTCTTCAAGAACTAAATCTGATTAATAAATAAACCCCTCGAAATCTTTCGAGGGGTTTTTTTATTGAACATATATCTCTGTAAGACAACTAAATAAAGGGTAGCCTGCCTTCCTGAGAACGCCCGCATCCTGGTAGGGAGAACGTGACATGGAAATCACCATGGCAGTAGCCATCGGGGCGGTTATGGGAACGGCGCTCGGCCTGGTTGGAACTGGCGGAGCTATCTTGGCTGTTCCAGCGCTCGTCTATCTTTTTGATTTTCCGCCACTTCAAGCCACTACTGCGTCGTTGGCGATCGTGATTGCAGCTGCAACGGTCAGTGCGCGCGCTCGCGCCAAAGCCGGGCAAATCGCCTATCGTCGAGCTTTCATCCTTTGGTCCATCGGCATTGCCGGAAATCTCATTGGCGCCATCGCTTCAAGAAGTGCATCTGACTTTCTCTTGCTCACTGGAATTTCCATCATCATTTTGGCTGCGTCAATCAGTATGTGGGTGCGATCGTTCCAGGGAGAGATTCATCCGAAAGATCGCCATCCCATCGTTCTACCAATCATGGGAACCTTGATTGGTTTTATCGCAGGCTTCTTTGGAGTTGGTGGCGCGTTTTTGGTGGTGCCGACGCTCATCCTTGCCTTTGGCGTTTCAGCACATATCGCGGCAGGAACCGGATTGATCGTGATGCTTTTAAATAGCAGCACTGCCCTGCTTTTGCGCTACGACACGTGGAGCAAAGTTGAATGGAAAATTCCGATTGTCATATTAATAAGTGCTGTGACGGTTGCTTGGTTTGCAGCCGAAAAGGGCACTCGCCTCAAGTCAAAGAGTTTGGAGCGTGGTTTCGCCGGACTACTGCTTCTTGTGGGTCTCTTTACATTCATTGAAACAGTCTTTCTTCAATAACCTCGCTAGCTCGCCACTACTCGCTCTCGCGCAATTGTGAGCACATATTGATTCTCAGCGGCATGATAATTACATTCCACTGTCAGACCACTTTCGTTCAAAAGAGCGATACTTTTCTGTAAGAGTTGCAAGGATTGCGGAGGCTCACCTTTGCATGTGATCGAAAGTTGCACCAATTCGGGGCGCGCGAATACATGAATAGTTGAACCATTTGGAACTTCTGAAGCAAAATCTAGAAACTTTTCGCGCAGCAAGTTAGGCAGGGGTTGTGAATCGTCATCTCCATGAATTGACTTCACTTCCAGCCATCTATTTTCGGCAACGACGCGTCTTATAAACTCACACGCGAGGACTGTTAGTCCCCCGCTCAATCCTGGCTCAAGCTGCAATTCCGCACGCAGTTCAGAATCGAGCTTGCGCAACAAAATAAGATCCTCACCGCCCAAAACTCCACTTTTTCCTGAAATCTTGAGTAAGGCATCCTGAGTTTGATTGTCCAAATCCAAAACCCGCTGGTATGCACGATCTCTGCTCTCTAAGTTCTCAATCAATTGCGTCGTCTCACCAACTCGCTTCTGTTGAAACTTTTCAACAGCATCTAAGGATTTGTAGACAACGTAAAAAACCATCCATACAAAGAGAAAAGACATTAAAGTGTTAATTAATGGAAAGGCGAAGATAAAGTTACAAGAATTAGGGGTTAGGGGAGAAAAATCTTTTGCTAGGAATAAAAATACTGGATAGGAAATCGCAGTTACCTGCCACTTACCCCCTAGCATGATGATGAATAATCCATAAACGGTGATGTTAAATAGCCATTGAATTGGTTGCGCTGAAATGCAGGTAAGTGGACCAATGTTTATGAAGTGAAGCGATAAAAGCAAAAGAGCGGCAAGCGCACCACTTGCCAGCCAACCCATTTTTTTACGTTTTAAGAAGGTCATATAAAAGAGAGTTATCTGAGCGATAAAACCAAGTATCTGAGAGAAATATTGACCTGGCCACCAAATTCCCAATAAAGGAAAGAACAAAATTCCAGTCATGGCAGGGCCAAAGAGAGTGAGTAGTGCCATATATTTGCCAAGCTCAATTGCGTTAGTTGGTTTGATCGACTCCTCTGTTTCTGCATTCCTGGGCGGCGAC